>Ga0160506_100246_pt1 | contig 12668 bp, 17 predicted proteins | sample DID2874_E49MG_FD_108204 | JGI IMG/M metagenome (GOLD analysis project Ga0160506, IMG submission 108204) | Enriched chicken feces microbial communities from UW Madison campus, WI, USA - DID2874_E49 MG | ecosystem: Host-associated > Birds > Digestive system > Large intestine > Fecal | place: USA... | reverse complement strand
CGCAGCCCATCGCCTGTCCGCTGGCCTATCATCTGGTTTACCACGAGACCGCGCTGCTGGCGCCTGCCAACCGCTGTTTTCGCGACTGGCTGCTCGGCCAGCGCCCGGCTGTTGTTGAGGAGGGCGCGCAGTGAGGAGGATCACTGTCCGGTAAAGATCTCTATGTGTGAAGGCGCACAGGAGAATGAGGAAAATCTGTTCCATACTCAAGGTGCGATACGGCGAACAGAAGCTTTCCCGACGAAGTTAGTGTAGTATGTTCGGCCACGATTACGGGCTCGCGGTGAATGTTTTGCGCATGCCAGCGAGACTTTACGTAAAAAGTATATACGTAACAATGAGTTGTTCATACAGGCCTCATTGTTTCATAAAGCATACCAGACGCCTGGGAAGGCCATAAATCTACATAATAAATCAAGTCGTTAGCGTTAACTCTATGAAATGTATAACAAAAGGGTCAACGCAATGGGTAACAGAGTGGACAACAAAGCCCCGAAATTCACTACCAAACGCGGCAACACTTTTTACATTAATTTTCGTCTCCCTGACGGGACTTTCTTTCGTCGCAGCTTAGGCACAGATTCACTAAGAGCGGTTGAGGTGACTATGAGCCGCCTAAGCCCTTACATTCCCCTTGTTCAAAATGGTTCGCTGTCTGTCGAGCAGTTCAAAATGCACATAGATGGTTTCCGTGAGGCCACTCAGCGCGATTTTGATACTTATCTGTTGGACTGGTTGAGAATGGGGGTTGAGGAGGCTAAGCGGATGCCTGACCTGGGGCGTTTCCAGCGTAAAATAGATTCTGAAACTGCTATCTCACCTGCTGCTACAGTCACAGAAGCAAAAGGCCGCGCGGATCTACATTTGAATCGGGTTTATAGCGGGGATGATTCTACCGCTCGAATGATGCTTGCAGCCCTTCACCAAAAGAAGGTGGCTTTCAGTCAAAAGGATTTAGATCAGGCTTATGAGGTGGCAGGGCAGATAGACATGCATCAAGCCATGTTACATCAAGCCTATGAAGCGTTCTATTCTGGCGATATTGTCCGTTACCGCGCTCTTGTTGACTCCATGCAATCACAATTGGTTGAAACTGAGAGACGTAAAAAACCAGCTACTAAACAGGCTGTAGTAACTGTTGAAGCTCCTGAAGCTGACAATACGCCGTTACTCTCTGAGGCGTGGAAACTGTTTGTAGGGGAGAAGGGGAAAAACTGGGCTATCACCATAGCTCGGGAGAATAATCGCTTCTACGAGGTGCTGATGCACGTTTTAGGGGATATTCCGGTGGGGAGCATTACCAAACAGCATATACGCCAAACACTGGCAGTGATTGAGAACCTTCCACGCCGTAACCATAAACCGTATTCAGAAATGAGCCTCTCAGAGTGCATAGATTTGGATGTACCAGAGGACGATCTGATCAGTAGTGCTAACGTTAAAAAACACCTCAAGATTTATTCCTCATTTTTCAAGGTGTTCCTCAAAGATGAAAAGGACATTTTAGAGAAAGCGCCAACGGAGGGGATCAAGTATGAGGTACAGGAAAACAAGGGTGGTCATTACTCGCGGCCTGAGATGCAACGGCTTATAGAACGGTTATCTACGTTCACCGATTGGCGTAAAGACTACTTCCTGACTCTTATTTATACAGGTGCTCGCCGGGGTGAAATGGCGGCTATCCGTAAGGAACACATACGCAAGGATGAGGAAACAGGGCGCTACTATATCTTTGTTGAGGACGGTAAATCTGAGCACGCACAAAGACAAATCCCGATCAGTAAAAGTATTGAGGCGCTATTGTTAGCTCGGATTAAGCCCCTTAATTCTGGTGATCTTGTGTTTAGCGACTTGCCAACCTATGAATATACCGCTATTCAATGGCATAACATAATGAATGAGTGCAATATCCCTAAATACAACGAGTTTGGGCAGAAACGTGTGATTCATGCCTTGCGCCACACTTTCATTTCTGAGGCTATAGCCAAAACTGGTAATGCAGCATTGGTGCAGTTTGTAGTTGGTCATAGCCGTACTCAGTCATTGGGGATTACTGCAAGATATACGCATAGACCAGCGCTAAACCAACTACTAACCGTAGTAGATTGCGTAAGTTGGTAAGCAGCACTAACGGTGTTAGCTGGGTTCTCTATTATTGCTGTACAGCCAGTCCCCTAACAAGGAAGGGGGCATCACGCCCCCTCGTATCATTCCTATAAATCTCGTAGCCATATCTTGAGCAAATGAAGCTTGCACTTTAACCGCCTGTCTTATTCTACGTCAAACAAAGCCAGTGGTTAACTTGATTTTCAGGGGAGGCTAAGTTTCACATCTACGTTAGATTACCTCGGTTCTAACTATTTACTTCTTCCTTCCTCATTTCATGACAAAGGTAGCCATTAATGAATTTATACGACCTTAATTAATGAGTAAATACCGTCTGGCTTAAGATAATCAATGATATCGAAGAAGGATATGAATAACTCCCACTGACCCAAGGCGTAGCATTGGATTTCATATGGAGAAAAATGGAAAGTTAATCCTGATTCACTAATGGTGAAAATATCCAGTTTACTATCCGTTATCCCCCTACATAACCATTTCATATCAGATTCATCAGGTTTTTCTCCTGTTCTTTCCCAAAATACACGGGGCGCATCCGATATAAGCTTTTCTTTAATTTTGTTAATAGCATCGTGCCTTTTTTCATCAATGAAGAGATCATATAATGAAAATTTATAGGAATAATCACCGTCGGTTACTACGAAATTGCTTACATCGAAATGGCTGTTCGGGTGAGCCGCGCCTGCACCATACCAATTGACACTATGGAGAATACTTAGGATATGGTTATTACAGTATGCAATGTAATATCCTTCAATATAGTCACTCGTATAAGTATTTTTATACTCTTCATTCCAACCAAAATTACTTGGCCAAGGTGAAGTTCTGTTATTGAAAACTAAGCTCGCGGCACGACCTTTGAAATAGTTAGATATGATCTTTGCTGACCGAGGATGATTTTGGTTAGAAACAATCGGATAGGTTATATCAATTTCATGTCCAGGTTTTCTGTTGTATTCTTCCTTAAAGGTTTCGCTTGTGAATGTAAAATCACCGTACGTTACGCCTTTTGCAATTTCAATGTTTTGTTGAGTTGCAGCTAAGGCTAACGATTTCTCTAACAACGCCCAGCTATCTTCACGTTTATAGTCGATGTATTGAATTTTTGAAGATATGAATGTTGGGACAGGTGAATCATCAATAAGGATGGGTATCACAAAAATGTCATCAGGTTTATAATATTTTAATTTATCAATAGCTTCATTCATTTCACGCCTGATATAACCATTTTTTTGACAGCTAACTTTGCTAAGAATAATAATTATAACATTTGCGCTGCTAAAGTTTTTTTGAATTTCGTTGTCCCAATTTACACCCGCAGGAATATCCCTTACATCCATCCAAGGGCTGTAACCATTGTTTTTTAATTTCTCATAAATTGACTCTGTAACCTTTTCATCTTCTTTTGCATGAGCCAAAAATAATTTCATTCCTGATCTCCATTAGAGAATATCTGATATATTTTAACATCAGTGAGTGCAAATTTTACATTGATTATATTGCAAGCGGGAGGGGAAGGGTAGCCTTTAAAACATATTTAACTGATCTAAGTGATATGTTCGCTTCCAGGGTTCACCTCCTTCGGATTAACGCGCTCCGTAGCGCCACACTCCTTCTTCAGTCGTTACTCCTCTTCAAAGGTCATTGTGTAGCGACATTGCTGCGATGGCTTAACAGTCATAGTTTCCGTAAAGTTGGTGTTGGAATAAACGCAAATCTTCGCGTTGTCTGTCTCCTGTTCGTCACTAAGAACAAGGGTTATCTGTCCTGCATTCGCTAGGATTGGCAGTAGAGTCAGCGTTAGCACGATTAAGTGTCTCATATTGAATCACTCCCAAATGTTAGCAAGTGCAGCGCCTACGCTCTTAACGTCGATTTTCAAATAGTTCATTGTTACCTTTGGATCTGAATGGTTGAGGGTACGCATTGCTAAAGCCAGGTTGCCGTTGCTCTGTTCAAATACCTGCGTAGCGGCAAACTTTCTAAACGAGTGACACCCTACCGTTCCTCTAATCCCTACATTCTCAGCCGCTTGTTTTAGCTCCCGGTTCACTTGCTCACGGCTCACGGGCTTTAGCCCACTTGCACGGTTTGAATGAGAGGTGAATAGATAGGTGTCACGTGGAAAAGTGGCTTTCCTCCTCTGCACTATCTCCCATACCTTTGCAGGGACGACGATCTCCTTCTTCTTGCCCGTCTTACTCTCCAACACTTCCAGCGTGTTTCCCTCCTTGAACTGGCTGAACTTCAAATTCACCGTATCCCCGACACGTAGGCATAAAGAGGCCATAGTGATCGCAACGTCTGCGAATAGCTGTTTGTTATGACTTTCAAGCCAGCTAACCAGCTTAAATGCTTCTGCCTGTGTGATTATCTTCGTGGTCGCCATCTGCTTATCTCCGTCAATCTTGAAACTGTGAGATAAGATTATGATCATTTTCAGTAAGTTACAATAATTAGATCTCACTTTTTATCTGACTTATAGGGGAGGGATCTCGCTTGCTTAAGGTGCTTAACGCAAAAAAGCACGCCCCATCATTTCAAATTTTCGCCAGTTTCAAATATCTGCTTATAAATCAATGTGTTGGCATTTATAAACACATGTTTATTCTTGCCAAATGAAAAACGGCATATGCATAAACACTGAATAAACCTTGCATAGTGGAGATGGTGAAAGGGTGGTGATAGATTTGTTTGATATTTAAATCAATAGGTTAGGTTGTCTACCTCACATTACTACAATACCGTGAGATAGGGATTTGCATATTAAATGATAATTGTTGTTATTTGCATCAATTAATTGTTATATTATAACATTTTGTGCTTTTATAATTACGCTTTTGAAATCTCGTTCAACAAATAAAACAAATCTTGCATGTGACCAAAAGTAGTTTGTCATAACAAACAGCCCTACAAGCGTTGCTATAGCTGTATTTGATCAATTGTGACCAAAGGCACTATATAAGTGAGAATGTGCCTTAGAGAGCGTTACAGGCGCTTTTTATTGCATGAATAATGTATGAATTAGTAATTGATTATCTAGGATTATTCCTAGGTTATGGTAGGGTTTATTAATAATGTTATGTTGCCTTTGGCTTTAACAACTTTCTGTTATAGTGGCTTATAACATACATCAAAATGATGTACATCAGCATGAGGTAATACATAGGATATACATCAAAATGATGTATAAAGAACCATGATATACATCAAAATGATGTATGAACACATAGAATGCACATCAAAATGATGTACTATACAAAGAGATTCTAAAAGCGATCTCTAAAAGAGAGCTTTTAGAAGATCTATATATTTAAAAAGAAAATTAATGCTCGTGTTACTCGCTGGGAAATCTCACCTACGCTCCCCTTGTGGGGCTTACGGTTCGACCCGCTCATAACACAGCGTAGCGTTCTTATTTGTGCAAGCTGGGCTGCGTGAAACGCTGCACAATAGACTATTGCGCTGTGCGCAGAATGACTAACCACCTACTAACCATCAACCATTTCATTATTGATGCTTACTACGTGCTAAGTCTGACTAAATTCAACCATTCATAAATTCATTAACTATCGTTAACTCATTCATGCAAGGTTTCATTAAGTCAGTAGGGCTAAGGCTCATTGTTCACCGTGTTACGGTTCCAATTCACTAAGCCAAACTAACCAATCAACCAATCAACCAATCACTCATTCCATTACGTGCTAGGTTTCTTGGGTTTGGTGTTTGCATGTGTAATATATGAATAGATAGTTTTGTTAGTTTGTGAATTAGTTAATTGATATACATGCAATATGTTTTGGCGTAATAGAATGGTTTTTTGCTGATGATATTCTACGCCATAATCATATGAGGCTCTATAAGCCCCTGTATAGCGTTGTGAACTATTTTATGGATGTGGCAATAGGATTTGATGGGTAATGTGTTTAAATCGCTTAGAATGCGTTACAGAGCGTTTTAGCAATATTAGAGAATGAATTGCTTATTAACAGCACTTTATGTTAAGAATATTTGTAATGCATTGAAAATGATCAATTTATTTTCTATGGGGGGTTGACAAATGCACTCAGTCATGATAAAGTGGTATTAGGGACAGAGAAAACCTCTTCTCTATCTATCAAATAAATCAACAATCCAATGCACTATTAGCCATTTGGCTGAATGGTGTTTTTTATTTATAAGGAATAAAATTAATGAAATGGTTTAAGCCTGATGATGTTGTTAATGCGTTTAACGCCGGAACAATCACACGTTATCAAATTCGAATGAATCGAAATACCGCCCGCCGCCGTGGATACCCAGAACGTGCAGCAGTGTTTGATGAGGCGCTACGCATTATCGACGAAGCAACAGCAGCAGAAAACGACACAAAGTAATAAACCCTGCCTTTAAAGGCCTTAGTAGCCGCAACAGCGGTGATATATCGTCTCTGACTAGGAGAAAACAATATGAGCGACATTATAAACGCAAAAGCTATTCCACGCACTTACCTACATGTTGATCCTGATATCTTCAAAATACTATATGTTGAAGCAAAAAAGCGACAGATTCCAGTAAACGAATTAATGTTAGAAATTTTAGAAAATGAAGCGGGAAAAATAAAAGCAAAGAAAGGTAAGTGACCTGGAGTTACTCCTATCACTTTAGTAGCGCAATACGCGTGATTTATTATTAGGAACAAATTTTATGACCAAAGTTAAATACATCAATACAGATGTATTCCAATATGTACCGATTGAAGACGCATTCAATGAATGTACGCGAATTACCAATCTGAAGACAGGTATTACAGAATCTCTATCTGCTGCTGATAAGCTGTTTTACGTAAAAATGCGTCACCGTTACCAGTTTTTTGTAAATGAGCGAGGAGGCATTTATCACGATGACATTGAACAACTAGGCGCTAGCATTGGAGTTAGCTCATCTACAGCAACCAGAATCATAGCCACTTTAAAGAAAGTAGGTTTAGTTGTTGCTACGCTATCAGGGCGATCTAATAAATGGACAATACTACCGCTCACGCCGGAAAACTTCCTCTTTGAACGTGATATTAATGCGATGAAAAGAGGAGCCGCGCCAGAATGGGTGGATTGTTTAAAAAATCCAGTGTTCGGTAATGCCAAGGAAGATACATCTCAAGAAATGAAGGAAGAAAAGGAGCAAACTGTGCCGGAAATCGATCCTATGTGCGAAATGGATGAAATTGAAGTGGGAGAGGATGAGCCGCCTGTCATTCGTGTAAAAAGGCAGACCGTTAAACCTAAACAAAAGCGTAATAAATCTAAACCTGTGCAAAATAATCCATTCGAGTTTAAGAGTCCACGTGATGAAACGAAGGATTGGTTTTATCTAAAACATTATCAAGGTGCAGAGCGGTTTACCACATTTACAGATTTTGATCTCCCATATTTGGCACTATTCAAGGAACAGGGCGCACTCACTAATCCTTATGCTCTGGATTATCTCCAGCTTAGAACAGATCAAATACAACGACAGTCAGCGAGGAATATATGATTCAATATATAAAAATAAATAATACAAACCAAATCCAAATCAACGATTCAGGCAAGCAGGTGTATTATTCCCTGTTATGGTTTTGGAAGGGACGAAAGACTGAGATTAGCTATGGAGAGATTACAGAGAAATCAAATGTTTCTCATTCAGGGTGTTTATTCTGGATGCGAGCATTACAAAATCTAGGTGTTATTGAGTTTGATGATGAAAGCCATTATTTATCGTTTACGCTGAAACGTATAGAATAAGACAATGTAGAATTTATCTATTCAAACTTCTAATAAGAACACCACTAAAAGACAATCAGGAAAACATTTTATGATCATCATGCTTTATTGGACATTATTTATCTATATAGCCGTTTATTATTCAGGGATGTTTTCCCCATACATGGAAAAATATAATGGGAAAAAAACAACGTAACGTATTAAAACGACTAGAGCAGCAATCTAATATTCTCCCTCCAGCCAAATCATTGGCCTCTCGCAGTGATTTTAGAGAAATCTCCAGAATAGCAATGGAATGGAACTCAGTGCCGGGAGAATGGCACACAGAGATTATCGAGCACGACAGTTCCCCATTATCAGAGGAAGAGCAGGAAGCATTAAATGACATTCTCTCATCCTGTGATGATGTATATTTCAAACCACGTAAAAGAAAAGAATACATTATGGATAGCTCTGATTTGAGGAAATTTCAGGTGCTGGGGTTCGAAGACTATGTGAGTTACACGGGATATCTCAGCGTCAACGGGCTAAATAACCTTGTCCGCGATTTTGACACAGTCTATGCAGATAGGGAAGAATGATGCATCAACAAACAACACAAACAAAACGATTCGAAAAACTATTAAACTGGTGCCAGGGACAGGTAAGAGAGATTGAGTTTATTTTAGAGGATGCCTATCTGAGCGAAGAGGAGAAAATCTCCTCGCTTGAAGAACTTCTGGATAAATGCCTCACCATGCAAGCACCGCTCATCGTATTGAGCAATAAAATCAAAACAGCAATAACACAATTAAAGGATCAATAATGAACAACTCCACTTCTTATAACACCCTACAATCTGTACTACAAACATACCACGATAATTACGCTGTCCCGATGCTGACACTATTAAATGAAATGCACCGTGATAGAACGCCTGAGAGCCTGCTGGCGGCGATTAAAGCGCAAGACCTGGCCCAGGCAATGCTTTCGCACATTAGCGATGTAGCAAGTCGGATAGCTGCTATGGAGCACTCAACACTAACACAGGATGAGGCTGACATTATTTCCTCAGAAATCTCTGATGCACTGCTGCTGCTATTCCAGAGTATTGAAGAAACGCGCGAAATGGCGCTTGAACTGGTGCCGAACACCAAAACACGAGAGGCATTATATAACTACTAGGAATAATCCTAATCGTTACTCTCACATAACATATTTTAAATATAATGTCAATAATATCTTGACAGAATAATGTTTTGATGGTAATATAATATATAGGGGTTACATAAAAGTAACATTTTATCTACCCCTGAAAATCCTTTTTGAAGTGCATTGTTGAGATGTAGTTCCTCCGTTAATATTATTTATTGTTTCGGTTCCTCCAGGAAGGCGGCAAGGATGGTGATCCCTTGCTGCTTCTCCTTCCAGTGTATTTGAAAAAGGAAATTTCACAGAAGGTTATTTCCCTGTGATTTTATTAAACCATTATCGTATTATCTCTATAACAAATCTGCTAGGGATTTATGATAATAGTTGGCATGTAAAATCACTCCTTTATGAGAGCAACTCCTAAGAGCTTCCATAATGGAATTCCTGTATAAAGCCGGAGTAATGATCCGGCTTTTCTTCTATCTAAAATAGCTATATTTATTTTTACGAGAGTAAATATAGATATTTTTATAAATATAAAAAAGGAGGCATTACATGCTTCTAATGAACGAACCACAAAAACATAAAATCCAGAAAATGCAGGATGATTTTAAGAACCTGAATCTAGAACAAAAAACATTTATTGCTAAATCGTTGGATGTCTCTTTAGATGAGGTGGACGCTCTCATTACTAAAATGGTAGCGCCTCAGAAAATCTCTATGCAAGACCGGATTAATCAACGAATTAATAAATAATAACAGGAAAAAACATGATCAATCTGACAGACCTATTTCCCTACCGTAAATCCCTAACTGATATTGTCAGCTTCGCGACAGATAGCTTTGCAGCAGTAGACAGTAAAACATTTGCGTCTCTCCCTGCTGATGTAGAATGCGGAGATGCTATCACATCTACAGGCGCTGCATATACCAGCGGAGATGATATCCTCATCGTAGTGTCCGATTTTGTTAGCGCTGGCTCTAATAAATCTGTGAATGTTCTACGTGCTCCTAATGTAGGTTCATACGTGGGATTAAAAATCGATAATATTAATGTAGCTGATAAAGCAGCCGCTGTGGCAGCCCTTGAAGCTAAAGGCTTCGTTTGCCGTGTATTCCACACATCATAATAATAAAGGATAAAAATAATGACTAAACTCGCAATTGGGAGCGAAGTAGTAGACCTGGCTCCTATTTTCCAGGCATTGCCAGAACGCAATTATTTGTTCAATGCTCTCGACCTTTTTGATGGTGTAGGAATCACCTCTCCAAAGGTAATCGTGTCTCAGCTCGTAGAGGATAACTATTCTCTGTTCAACGAGCCTACCTCACGGCATTCTAACGAGCACAACGTAACGGCACGTCAGAACGGGCAGGAATGGCTGATTGAAGCGCCTTATTTCCTGCGTGAGGATATGTTCACCCCAGCAGATGTACAGGGCAAACGAAAACAAGGCACCCCATTCGAAGAGACCGTAGCAGACCTGTATGCAGAATATACCGCCAAGCATAAAATCGCGTATATGCGCACTCGTGAGAGCTATCTTGCACGTGCAATGTTCAAAGGCCAGGTGTATACACCGAAAACCAACGATCTGTTAATCGATTATTCAACTCTGTTTGGTGTCTCTCCAATGACCCACACTGTGAGTGCCGCTACCCCAGCTAAAGATTTGGATGATGTATTGGATAAAATCCAACAGGCAGCAGGCGGATTGGCTGGACAGATTGAACGTGTAGTTGTGTTCGCCAAACCAGCGGCATTCAGCCAGATTCGTTTCTCTGATGCAATGGCTACAGCTTTCCAATATGTAGCCCCATACGATAGCCGTAACATCGTATTCCAGCGGAATGAGCTATTACCGGGTGTAAGCACATTCTCCATGCCTGGAAGTCCGATCGACGTAATTAAAATCACAGACCCGCTCCTGATCGCACAAATGCCAGATGATGCAGATATGATTGCCATCCCGGTATTTAGCAAGGGCACGAATGTCTACCAAGCGATGTATGGCGCAGCTTCCTCTACGTTTGCTCTCCTTGATGCGGCTCCTGCTGAGTTCTACAGTTGGGGATACCAGAATGAGCGTGGCAGTGAATGGAACGTTATCACTGAAAATACAGCGCTTCCTGTTAACCACGGGTTCGGTATGCAAGTGAAGATTACGCTCGGCGCGTAATACAATAAATAAAAATATTGGCCTGTGAGGATTCCGACAAATGAGAGCGCAAATCTCCGGGATTTCTTTCAGGCCTTTTTTGTTTTCTATGGAGAAAACCAAATGCAACTTATTTTAAAATCACATGGCTTTCATATTGCCCTTGATGCCAGTAGTGCCACAGATTTAATCAAAATAAAAGCTCTGGCTGAAATGCTGGATATTAGTTACCCAGCGTTAAAACAACGTATTCACAGAGGGCAGGATGTTGATACGGCTATTCGAGAACTATTAGCTAAGGGGGGCGAATAATGTCGTTAGATATCTCCGTTAGTACACTGAAAAATACCGTAACATTTGTAGTCGATAAAAACAGCATAGCGCAGGCAAAAAAAGCTGCTGATGATCTGCATAAATATTTTCAGAAGTTGCAAGATCCCAAAATCAGATTTCAGGCTCAAAAACAACGCCGCCAGAAGGCTCGCCAAATAGCTGATGATGCTCGTTTTAATAGTGGCCCTAGTGATACGAAGGAAATGAAAGCGCAACGAGCAGAAGAGAAGAAAAAACTCAGGGAAGAAAAAGCAAATATAAGAGCGCAGCAGCAGCTACAGAAACGCCAGGAAACAGCAGAATTAAAACAACGCCATGCCAATCTACAAATTTCCGGGATTAAAGGGAAATACGGCCTAGACCCTAAACTGCAATATGAGGCTCTCAAATTTGTACAGAAACAAACAGAGGCGTTTGCTCAGGGAAATATTACCAGTCAGCGAATGAATGCATCTATTCGTGAGCGCATAACCCTCCTGCGCAGGGAAGCAGCAGCCGCACAGAGAGCTACTCAGGCACAGGGGGGCGCGTATGTGCAGGCGGCTAAAAAAAGTAAATCTCCGCATGGTGAAAAAGAATACGGTATTGCTCGGTTACAAGGTGCTGCAATGGGATTTGGGAGCATGTTTGCAGCAGGAAACCTTGCGGCACGTATCCAGCAAACAGGGAATGAAAACCTTGAACTGATCAGGATGAGCGAGCGAGTTAAAACTAATCCAAATGCGATAAAAACGATGGTGGCATGGGGACAGCAACACGGGGTGGCCTCCGCTAACGTGGATAAGGCCACGGACAATATGAAAGATGTGCGTGAACGTCTCGCTATGACTGTCACCAATGCTCAAATGAAAAATGGTGAATGGAAAGGCGGAGATGGTGGGATCACTACCATTATGAATAAATTTGGATGGTCAAAGGAGCAGATCGCTAAGTATCAGGATAATCCGTTAGATTTCTTACAAGCTACTGTGAACGAAGGACAGCGTAGAGGGATGAGCCAGGCACAGATAGGTAATCTGATCGAAAGCCTGGGCGATGACCTGATGCACTACACTGATATGTTTCTGAATAACGGTGCAGAGTATAACAAGACCCTGCAACAGCTTGTTGATAGTGGTCAGACACTCAACGATGAGCAGATTAAACAGGTGATGGAGTATGGCTCCCTCTCAACCAAAAT
>Ga0160506_100245_pt1 | contig 12704 bp, 7 predicted proteins | sample DID2874_E49MG_FD_108204 | JGI IMG/M metagenome (GOLD analysis project Ga0160506, IMG submission 108204) | Enriched chicken feces microbial communities from UW Madison campus, WI, USA - DID2874_E49 MG | ecosystem: Host-associated > Birds > Digestive system > Large intestine > Fecal | place: USA... | reverse complement strand
AAGGATTTATCCAGACTTCGCCGTGGACAAGTGGCAAAATACCGTAGAAGCTTAGGAGTTGTATTCCAGAATTTTAGGCTGTTAAAAGACCGGAATGTATTTGAGAATGTAGCCTTTGCCCAAAGAGTTATCGAGACCCCAAACAGAATTATAAGAAGGCAGGTGCCGGCAATATTATCTGTTATGGGTCTTTCTGATAAGCACAAGTCTCTGCCCAGTGAATTATCCGGCGGAGAGCAGCAAAGAGTTGCACTTGCCAGAGCCCTTGTAAATAATCCGATTATTTTATTAGCAGATGAACCTACCGGAAATCTGGATCCGAAAAACTCCTGGGAGATTATGCGGCTTTTAGAGGAAATTAACAAAAGGGGCACTACAGTGGTGGTAGTTACCCATAACAGTGATATTGTGGATAAGATGCAGAAGAGAGTGATTACAATGAACAAAGGCATATTAATCAGTGATGAACAAAAAGGTGGGTATACCCGTGCGCATTAGTACTTTTTATTATAGTCTGAAGCAGGGGTTTAAAAATATACGGCGTAACCGGATGTTTTCCCTGGCTTCTATCGGAACAATAACTGCATGTTTATTTTTATTTGGCATATTTTATTTTGTTGTATCAAATTTTCAGTATATGATAAAAACAGCCGAGACTTCCGTAGGGGTAACGGTTTTTTTTGACAAGGGAATCAACGAGGAACAAATTAAAAAAATAGGTGAGGAAATAAAACTTCGCGATGAAGTAAATGCCATGGATTATACCTCGGCGGAAGAGACCTGGAAGAATTATAAGGAAAAATATCTAAGCAAAGAGCTTGCAGAAACCTTTGGAGATGATAATCCCTTAGAGGATTCTGCTTCTTATACGGTATATTTAAAAGAAGTCTCCTCACAGGCAGAATTAGTGAAGTACATAGAGGGAATGGATGGAGTAAGGCAGGTAAACCATTCAGACTCTGTAGCGGATACCTTTAAGAACTTTAATGCGTTGGTGGGATATGTTTCTGCTGCAATTATTATCATACTTTTGGCAGTGGCTATATTTCTAATCAGCACAACAGTTACCATGGGTATTTCAGTAAGAAGAGAAGAAATTTCCATAATGAAATTAATCGGTGCAACCGATACATTTATTAAGTCGCCATTTATAGTGGAGGGTGTAATTATCGGAGTAATGGGAGCAATTGTGCCTTTGGTGGTATTATATTTCATGTATGATAAATTAATATCATATATTACTGAAAGATATATCAATCAATTTTACGCATTTCAATTCTTAGAGCCCCAGATTGTATTTCGTACCTTAATACCTGCATCCTTGTTAATTGGCATTGGCATCGGCTTTATCGGAAGCTATATGACTGTTAGAAGACACTTAAGGCACAGGGAATAGTTAACGGCAATGGGAGAGAGAACAAATGGAGAAAAACTGGAAGAACTTTTTGAAACCGTGCAGAACACTCGGGAAGAGGGCAGCGTGCAAGGGTATACTTATTGCCCTCGCAGTTACCATGTTGGTGGGTTATCCATATCTTCATTCCTTTGCAACGGAGATAGATCAGGCAAAGGAAGAAAAATCAAACCTTGAAAAAAAGAAACAGGAAACAGAATTACGATTAGCGGAATTAGAAAAAGAAAAAGGTGATATACTTAATTATATAGAAAAATTAGATAAGGAATTAGAAAACCTTGCAGGAGAAGTATATAATCTTAATAAGGATATTGAAGCTACCAATGAAGATTTGAAGGTGGCAAAAGAGGAGCTTGAGTTAGCCAAACTAACAGAAGAGAACCAGTACTCCACCATGAAAAAACGGATACAATATATGTATGAGAACGGACAGACCGATTATTTTGAGCTGATTTTAAAAGCAGATAATTTGTCCGAGATGCTAAATCAGATTGAGTATATGTCTAAAATAACTCAATACGATAATAACCTGTTAGGCGAGTACACGGCGCTGAAGCAGGATGTAATTAACAAAGAACAGAAACTTGAGGCTAAGATTGAAGAATTAAATGACTTAAAAGAAGAACTTACCTATGAGCAGGATACCATAACCCGCCTTGTAAAAGATAAAAATGTAGAGGTTGTTAAATACGAAGCCAGCATTGATGAGACCGAATCTTTATCCGCCGAATACAGTTCAAAGTTAGCGGAACAGGAACAAGTCATTGAGGATTTGTTAGAAGCAGAACGAAGACGTATTGAGGAAGAGGAACGAAGGAAAGAGGAAGAGCGCAAGCGTCAGGAAGAAAGAAAACGTCAGGAAGAAGAACGGAAGAAACAAGAGCAGGAAAAGAATAATCAGGGACAGGAGCAAAACGGCGGAGATAATACTTCTACAGAAGAACCCTCCAATGAGGAGCCGGCTGATAACAGTGATAATGCATCAACCAGTTTTACCTGGCCGGTACCTGCCAGCAAGCGAATCACCTCATATTTTGGAAACCGTAATCAACCAACAGCAGGTGCCAGTACATATCACAAAGGGATTGATATCGGTGCCAGTACAGGAACTGAAATAGTGGCAGCTTCATCAGGAACTGTTGTGACGGCAGCTCATAGTTCATCAGCAGGGAATTATATTATGATTTCTCATGGCAACAGTACATTTACGGTTTATATGCATTGTTCCAAGCTGCTGGTATCAGTGGGTCAGCAGGTGAGCCGTGGTGAAACTATCGCGTTAGTGGGTTCAACCGGAGTATCGACAGGACCGCATCTGCATTTTGGGGTGTCTGTAAATGGAAGTTATGTAAATCCGCTGAATTATGTCAGCAATTAACGTATATAATGTATAGAGCCCTTAGTTGAACTTAAAATTTTATTTTAAATATCTAATGATATGTGATTTCATCCACCTAGATAGGTTATGTTAGTGGCAAAGGGGAGAAAAAAGCACTTTCACACAGGCTGAAAGAAAATTTTTGAAAGAAAGGAAGCCACTTTTATTCTTTCAACCATTATAAATAGTGGCAATAACACAACTGGTTACAGAAGTGTTATGCAAAAGGTATTTTCAATGAAGAATAAATTTTTGTCCGGCTTTTTATCAGGTCTGGCAGGCGCACTGTTTTTATTTACCATAGTACTTACCATCTATGTTACACAGGTAGAGGGAAATAACAATCTATTGCCTCAAAATGGTAATACAACGGAAGAAGATACAGCCTCAGCAACTGAAACAACAGAGGCTACCGATAAGATTATTGAAAAAATTCATAAACTGGAAGCTTTGATTGATCAATATTATATGGAGGATGTGGATGATGATGCACTGGCAGAAGGCATTTATAAAGGCCTGATGCAAAGTTTAAAAGATCCGTATTCAACCTATTATACCAAAGCAGAATATGACGCTCTGATGGAATCCTCAAGCGGTGTATATTATGGAATCGGAGCTACAGTCAGCCAGAATGTAAAAACAGGAGTAATATCCATAGTAAAACCGTTTCTTACAAGCCCAGCTTACGAAGTTGGATTGCTTCCGGGAGACATTGTTTACAAAGTAAACGGTGAAGAGGTTACCGGTTTAGATTTAACAGAGGTAGTCAGCCGTATCAAGGGAGAAGAGGGTACAAAAGCTCAGGTTACAATAATCCGTGAAGGCGAAGACGAGCCGATGGAATTCTCCATACCAAGGAGAAAGATAGAAGTTCCGACCATTGAATACGAAATGTTAGAAGATAAAATCGGTTACATTGCCGTAACAGAATTTGATGAAATTACTGCGGAACAGTTTAGAAATGCAATTGCAGATTTGGAAAGCCAGGGACAAAAGGGACTAATTGTAGATATCCGTAATAATCCCGGAGGTTTATTAGATACAGTAGTTGATATGTTAAACCGCATGTTACCAAAAGGGCTTATTGTATACACAGAAGATAAGTATGGCAATAGAGAAGAAAAATTCTCTGATGCAAAAGAAAAATTTGATAAACCTTTAGCAGTGTTAATCAACGGCAACAGTGCCAGTGCATCTGAAATCTTTGCCGGTGCTATTCAGGATTATGAGCTTGGAACCATTGTCGGAACAACCAGCTTTGGTAAAGGTATTGTACAGTCTATCATACCTCTATTCGATGGGACGGCCATAAAGGTAACCGTATCCAAGTACTTTACGCCAAACGGTAAAAACATTCACGGTATCGGTATTGAGCCGGATGTAACCGTTGAGCTTGAAGATGAATTAAAACAAAAAGTAGTTATTGAAAAGAGTGAAGATAATCAGCTTCAAAAGGCAATAGGTATTGTGAAGGAAAAAATGAATAAATAGTATAAGAGAGTAAGCATGGTGATTATATTGCCATGCTTATTTGCTTATATCCACAGAAGTATGATGTCGGTAGTTTCGCGTTTAAAAGCTAAAGTCCTCTTATAGTAAAATTGAATAAGGAAATACTTAACAATAAAGAACAGACATTCGAAAAATATTGCTTTTAAAAAACATTTGTGATATAATGTCTAAATGTTAGAATACAGTAAGTTGTAAAAAATAGTAATGGATTTTACTATATAAATATATTTTGAACACTATCTAGAGGCAGAAAGGACGAATACTATGAGTGAATTTAAGCTTGTTTCAGAATTTGCACCCACCGGAGACCAGCCGGAAGCCATAGCAGATTTGGTAAAAGGCTTTAAAGAAGGTAATCAGTTTGAAACTTTGTTAGGTGTAACAGGTTCTGGTAAAACCTTTAGTATGGCGAATGTCATACAGGCATTAAACCGCCCTACCTTGATTATAGCACATAATAAAACCCTTGCTGCCCAGCTTTATGGTGAATTCAAGGAGTTCTTTCCTGAGAATGCGGTGGAGTACTTTGTAAGTTATTATGATTATTATCAACCGGAAGCCTATGTACCTTCCTCGGATACCTATATAGAAAAGGATTCTGCTATTAATGACGAAATTGATAAGCTGCGACATTCCGCAACTGCTGCTCTTGCAGAGCGAAGGGATGTCATTATTGTAGCCAGTGTATCCTGTATCTACGGTCTGGGAAGTCCTATTGATTATCCGGAGATGGTTATTTCTCTTAGACCTGGTATGATAAAGGAAAGGGATGAAGTACTCAGAAAGCTGATTGACCTCCAATATGACAGAAACAATATGGACTTTAAGCGTGGTACCTTCCGGGTACACGGAGATGTCGTAGAAATCTTTCCGGTTACTTCTGATGACAGAGCAATCAGAGTAGAGTTCTTTGGTGATGAAATCGACCGGATAACAGAGATTGATGTACTCACCGGTGAGATAAAGTGCAGCTTGGAACATATCGCAATCTTTCCGGCCTCTCATTATGTAGTATCAAAGGAAAAGCTGGAAGGTGCCATATCAACCATACAGACAGAAATGGAAGAACGCGTCCGTTATTTTAAAAGTGAGGACAAGTTGTTAGAGGCGCAAAGAATATCAGAAAGAACCAACTTTGATATAGAGATGCTAAGAGAAACCGGTTTTTGTTCAGGTATTGAGAACTATTCCAGACATTTATCCGGTTTAGAGCCGGGAAGCACACCACACACTTTGATTGATTATTTTCCAGAAGATTTCTTAATTATTGTTGACGAATCCCATATTACTATACCTCAGGTTCGTGGTATGTATGCAGGAGACCAGGCAAGAAAGAGTACTTTGGTTGATTACGGCTTCCGTTTGCCGTCTGCTAAGGATAACAGACCATTAAATTTTCAAGAATTCGAAAGTAAAATCAATCAGATGATGTTCGTATCTGCTACACCTTCTGTCTACGAAAAGGAACATGAGCTGTTACGAACAGAACAGATTATCCGTCCGACAGGTTTATTAGACCCGGAAGTATTCGTAAGACCGGTTGAAGGTCAGATTGATGACTTGATAGGTGAGGTAAATAAAGAAGTTGCTGCTAAGAATAAGATATTGGTAACAACCCTAACGAAACGGATGGCAGAAGATTTAACTGCTTATATGAGAGAAGTGGGTATACGAGTGAAGTACCTTCATTCCGATATCGATACTTTAGAGCGTTCAGAAATCATACGTGATATGAGACTTGACGTATTCGACGTACTGGTTGGTATCAATCTACTAAGAGAAGGTCTGGATATACCGGAGATAACTCTGGTGGCGATACTTGATGCGGACAAGGAAGGTTTTCTGCGTTCAGAGACTTCACTGATACAGACCATAGGACGTGCTGCTCGTAACTCCCAGGGACGGGTTATTATGTATGCCGATAAAATGACAGATTCTATGAATAGAGCCATCTCGGAGACCAATCGAAGAAGAGCCATACAGGAAAAATACAACGAAGAGCATGGAATTACCCCTACAACCATCCAGAAGAAGGTCAGGGAACTTATCAGTATCTCTAAAAAAGCCGATAAAGATTATTACAAGATGGAAAAAGATCCGGAATCCATGAACAAGAAAGAGCTGGAAGCAGTTATCAAGAAGGTAACGAAGGATATGCATACAGCAGCGGCAGAATTGAACTTCGAAATGGCGGCAGAATTAAGAGACAGGTTGTTAGAGCTGAAAAAACAGCTTCATGATATGGATGAAGATTAATTATAGAGGAAGAACAAGTATGAAACAGGGCAGATAACTTTTTCTGAATGTATGAAGGGAATGAGTTAGTGTGAAAAATAAAGAGTATTTTTCATACCCTGATTGGTGGCGGTAACAAAGCTGCAAGCAAATTTGTCAAGCTATTGGAGTCATGATCAAACGCATTAGGGGCTTTCAAGCTTCTGCTTCGTATTTGTATCGTGTAAAAAGTGCTGGAATGCACAGATTGGAGTTAAAATGACTGATAAGAAGCATTATATTAAAATCAGAGGTGCCAAGGAACATAACTTAAAAAATGTCAGTGTTAACATACCCAGAGACCAGTTTGTCGTGTTGACCGGATTGAGCGGTTCAGGAAAATCCTCTCTGGCCTTTGATACAATTTATGCCGAAGGACAGAGAAGATATATGGAATCCTTATCTTCCTATGCGAGACAGTTCTTAGGACAGATGGAAAAGCCAAATGTAGAAAGTATAGAAGGTTTATCCCCCGCTATCTCCATAGACCAGAAATCAACTAACCGCAATCCTCGTTCTACTGTAGGAACAGTAACGGAAATCTATGACTATTTCCGTCTGCTTTATGCCAGAATCGGTATACCGCATTGTCCGAAATGTGGAAAAGAGATAAAGAAGCAAACCGTAGACCAGATGGTTGATGATATTATGAATCTGGAAACGGGAAGCAGAATACAGCTTTTGGCACCGGTAGTCAGAGGACGTAAGGGTGAACATGTAAAGCTTTTTGAACAAGCTAAAAAAAGTGGTTATGTTCGTGTTATGGTAGACGGACACCTGTATGAATTAACAGAAGAAATAAAATTAGAGAAAAATATTAAACATAACATAGAAATCATTGTAGACCGTCTGATTGTTAAGGAAGGTATAGAGAAAAGACTTTCCGATTCCGTTGAAAGTGTCTTGAAATTATCCGATGGCTTACTGGTGGTAGATATACAGGACAGTAAACCCTTAAGTTTTAGCCAGAACTTTGCCTGCCCGGATTGTGGAATTAGTATTGAAGAAATTGAACCAAGAAGTTTTTCCTTTAATAATCCTTTTGGCGCTTGCCCGGAATGCCATGGTATTGGAATAAAAATGGAATTCTCAGAGGAACTGTTAATACCAGATACCTCCTTAAGCCTTGCAGGAGGTGCTATTGCAGCACCTGGCTGGCAGTCAGCAGTAGACAAATCCAGTTATACCAGATGTACTTTAGAAGCGTTAGCAAAGGAATATAAATTCAATCTGGATACCCCTTATAAGGATTTGCCGGAGAAAATTCGCCACATAATAATTCATGGCACAGACGGGAAATCCGTAAAGGTTCATTATAAGGGACAGCGTGGAGAAGGGGTATATGATGTAGCCTTTGAAGGATTAATAAGAAACGTAGAGAGACGTTACCGTGAAACCGGTTCGGAAAGCTCTAAGCAGGAATATGAAACCTATATGAAGACTACACCTTGTAAAGAATGCGGCGGTCGTAGGTTAAAGAAAGAATCTCTGGCGGTAACGGTAGGAGAAAAGAATATCTCAGAGGTTACAGGCTATTCCATTCGTGACTTAAGTGCATTTATGACCAATCTGGAATTAACGCCTACCCAGTTAATGATTGGTGATTTGGTATTAAAGGAAATCAGGGCAAGAGTGGGATTCCTTATGGACGTTGGTCTGGATTACTTAAGCCTTTCAAGAGCAACGGGAACCCTATCCGGCGGCGAGGCACAGAGAATCCGTCTGGCAACCCAGATCGGTTCCGGTTTAGTTGGTGTTGCATATATTCTGGATGAACCAAGTATAGGTCTTCACCAGAGGGATAATGACAAACTGCTAAAGACCTTAAGGAACCTAAAGGAATTAGGTAATACCTTAATTGTAGTAGAGCATGACGAAGATACTATGTTTGCAGCAGATTATATTATAGATATCGGACCCGGAGCCGGAGAGCATGGCGGTGAAGTCATAGCTGCCGGAACAGCGCAAGAAATCATGAAGGTGGAAGAATCCATTACCGGTGCCTATCTGAGCGGAAGAATTAGAATTCCGGTGCCAAAGGAGAGAAGACAGCCCTCCAGTTATCTGACCATCAAGGGTGCAAAGGAAAATAACTTAAAGAATGTGTCCGTTGATATACCTCTTGGCATAATGACCTGCATTACCGGTGTATCCGGTTCCGGTAAGAGTTCTCTGATAACAGAGATACTTCATAAGAGACTGGCAAGGGACTTAAATAGGGCACGTTGTATTCCAGGAAGACATGATGACATGATAGGAATTGATAAGCTGGATAAAGTAATTAATATAGACCAGTCACCGATCGGAAGAACACCAAGGTCGAATCCGGCAACTTATACCGGAGTATTTGACCAGATAAGAGATTTATTCTCCGCAACCCAGGATGCAAGAATGAAAGGGTATAGCAAAGGGCGTTTTAGCTTTAACATTAAAGGCGGACGCTGTGAAGCCTGCAGTGGTGACGGTATAATCAAAATCGAGATGAACTTCCTTCCGGATGTCTATGTACCTTGTGAAGTATGCGGTGGAAAGCGATATAACCGTGAAACTTTGGAAGTAAAGTACAAAGGCAAGAGTATCTACGATGTACTGGATATGACAGTAGAAGAGGCTCTGAAATTCTTTGAAAACGTTCCTTCCATCCGCAGAAAGATAGAGACCTTATACGATGTAGGCTTATCCTATGTCAGACTGGGACAACCCTCTACAACTCTGTCCGGCGGTGAAGCACAGCGTATTAAGCTTGCAACAGAATTAAGCAAACGAAGTACCGGTAAGACTATCTATATTTTAGATGAGCCAACCACAGGACTTCATTTTGCCGATGTTCATAAGCTGATTGAAATCATGCACAGGTTATCAGAAGGCGGTAATTCTGTGGTAGTTATTGAACACAATCTGGATGTCATAAAAACTGCTGACTACATTATCGATATGGGTCCGGAAGGTGGAGACAAAGGTGGTACGGTTATTGCCAAAGGAACGCCGGAAGAAGTAGCAGAAAATAAAAAATCCTATACCGGTCATTATATCAAGAAGATGCTTAATGATAACAGGGAAGAAGCCGTATAGTGAGATTCTTGATAGACTAGTGAAGATTCGGTTAGTAATTAGATGAAATTACGTAGAAGGAATGACTAACCTGCTAGGTGGAGAAATGAAGCGCAGCTGTGGCTACGTTGCTTGACGACAACGGGGTAGATGATAACCATACAAATAATTAATAATTAGTCCAGTTATCAGTCTGTAGCACACACTGCATTTGCAACTAAAAAAATAAAGTTCTAGCTATAATATATGATTTTGATAGTCATTCAACCTAATGGCTGACAATGGTATACAGCGGTTCGCAAGAACCGCTGTTGCTGAATTCAATTAAATTGAATTATCTTGAATTGAATTATATTTTTAATATCTATCCAAGCATGAACATACCATGTATTCAAGCTTTGATACTTTGTCAGTAAAATACAATAATATAATTTATATAGACGAAAACTACAAAAGAATGGAATGGTGTAAGAATGGAAAGTAATTTCTTTGCAATGATGTCACGAATGAAATATATCAAACGATGGGCGCTTATGCGTAATTCCCAATCAGAGAATGTATCGGAGCATTCTCTGGAAGTCAGTATGATAGCCCATGCTCTGGCAGTTATAGGCAATAAAAGACTGGGAAAAGAGTTAAACAGCGAGAGAGCGGCATTAATTGCATTATATCATGATTCTACGGAGATTATAACAGGTGATATGCCCACACCTGTTAAGTACTACAACAGTGAAATGCAGGGAGCCTTTAAGGAGATCGAGAAGCTGGCAGCTAACAGACTGTTAAATATGTTGCCAGAGGATATCAAAGAAGAATACTATCCGCTATATTTTCCGAAAGAAGGAGAAACCTATCTCTGGAAGCTGGTAAAGGCTGCAGATAAACTATCCGCTTTGGTCAAATGCATACAGGAAGAAAAGATGGGCAACATGGAATTCGCCAGTGCGAAGGAGACAATAGAAGAAAGTCTTTTAGACATGGAACTAAAAGAGGTAGAAATCTTTATGGGGGAGTTCTTGCCGTCTTATTATAAGACGCTGGACGAATTAAAATAAAGAGTTATAGATAACTTGTACAGAAATCAGAGGATTGAAACAGTATTTTCTACTGGTTTTCAAGAAAGAAATGTTGTAAAATAGGTCTATATGTTTTAAAATAAACCGATACTAATCAATGATGAATCTATTAGGAGGAATTACCAGTGGATAAGGAAATCGTAATTGTCCTGGATTTTGGCGGTCAATATAACCAGTTGATAGCCAGAAGAGTAAGGGAATGCAACGTATACTGTGAGGTATTACCTTATGATACAAGTCTAGAAAGAATCAAAGAAATCAATCCCAAGGGAATTATATTTACCGGAGGACCAGCAAGCGTATATGCAGAGGACGCACCAGCCTGTGATAAAGGAATCTTTGAATTAGGCATTCCTGTACTTGGAATCTGCTATGGTTCACAGTTAATGACCTATTCCTTAGGAGGGAAAGTATCCAAAGCGCCTCTTAGAGAATATGGCAAAACTGAAATAACCGTTAAGAGCGAATCAAAGCTGTTCACAGACGTGAAAGAAACATCTATCTGCTGGATGAGCCATACGGATTATATTGAGCAATTACCAGAAGGGTTTACTGTATCTGCCTATTCCGCATCCTGTCCAGTTGCTGCACTTGAAAAACCTTCCCAAAACTTGTACGGCGTACAGTTTCACCCGGAAGTAGTTCATACTCAGGAAGGAACCAAGATGCTTCATAACTTCCTATACAATGTCTGTGAATGTTCCGGTGACTGGAAGATGGATTCCTTTGCAGAACAATCTATTAAAGCATTGAAAGAAAAAATAGGTGATAAAAAAGTATTATGTGCCTTATCCGGTGGGGTAGATTCCTCAGTTGCAGCAGTTATGATAAGCAAAGCAGTTGGAAAACAACTTACCTGTATCTTCGTAGACCATGGTCTTCTTCGTAAAGATGAAGGTGATGAGGTTGAAAAGATATTCACCGAGCAGTTTGATGTTAACTTTGTTCGTGTCAATGCACAGCAAAGATTCTATGATAAATTAGCAGGCGTAGCAGAACCGGAAGCAAAGAGAAAGATAATCGGTGAAGAGTTTATCCGTGTCTTTGAAGAAGAAGCTAAGAAGATAGGAGTCGTTGACTATTTAGTACAGGGAACTATATACCCTGACGTAATCGAAAGCGGTCTTGGTAAATCCGCAGTTATTAAGAGCCACCACAATGTAGGCGGACTTCCTGACTATGTAGACTTTAAAGAGATTATTGAACCACTTCGTGACTTATTCAAGGATGAAGTACGTAGAGCTGGATTAGAAATTGGAATTCCTGAAAAGTTAGTATTCAGACAGCCATTCCCAGGACCTGGTCTTGCTATTCGTATCATCGGCGCAGTAACCGAAGAGAAAGTAAAGATATTGCAGGAAGCAGATTACATCTACCGTGAAGAAATTGCGAATGCAGGTCTTGACAGAAGTATTGGACAATACTTTGCAGCACTTACTAACATGCGTTCTGTAGGTGTAATGGGTGATGAAAGAACCTATGACTATGCTGTTGCATTACGTGCTGTAACAACTACTGACTTTATGACAGCAGAAGCAGCGGATCTGCCTTGGGAAGTACTTGGTAAGGTATCCTCAAGGATAGTAAATGAAGTAAAACATATTAATAGAGTACTCTATGACTGTACTGGGAAACCACCGGCAACGATAGAGTTTGAGTGACATGAAGAAACGCTACAACCCAGTAATATCAAGGGCTGTAGCGTTATTTTTTTGCTTGTGATTCTAGTTTGATTCTAAATCTACGAAAAATAATTATTTATTTCTTTTTCAAGTGATGACATTGCCCCACGAAAACTATCCATTTCAGAATCATTAATTGAAGCAGCGTGGCAATCATTGCGCAAATTATTTATTATTGTAAAATACGACTTTATCCTGAATTATTCACGATAATTCGTTATACGGTGCTTCGCACCGTATAATTACTGTATTTTCATCTAATAATTGCTTTCACTTAAAAAGTGAAGCTCAAACAATAGAAAAAGAGTTCCTCATTT
>Ga0160506_100244_pt1 | contig 12727 bp, 7 predicted proteins | sample DID2874_E49MG_FD_108204 | JGI IMG/M metagenome (GOLD analysis project Ga0160506, IMG submission 108204) | Enriched chicken feces microbial communities from UW Madison campus, WI, USA - DID2874_E49 MG | ecosystem: Host-associated > Birds > Digestive system > Large intestine > Fecal | place: USA... | reverse complement strand
TTGCATTATCAAAGGCATCCATTGTAACGGTTACAGAACCAAAGTCAGTCTTTATCGTTGTTGTTTGAGCTTGGTCGCTGTTGTTTATTACTACCAATGTTTTAGTACTTGGGTAATAAGCACATTCTGTATGAAGATTATCTGTCAGATATTTGCCGTCAAAAGCCTCGCGACCGGAGTGTAATAATAAGTTTAGAAGCATACGGCTGTTTTCAGGAGTAATTTCATAGGAGGCTAAGTAGATGCCCTTTCCTTTGCCAAATTCATAGGTGGTTAAAACAGGAGCATCCTCAGAAGCAGCTAATACTTTCGCCAAACCATCGGTTAAGTACAGATTTTTCTGGGGCTTAATACTGTACTTTTCCGGTAATAAGGAGGAATCTTTGTCTACGCTAAAGGCCCATTTGCCATGGCATACTTTGGCTCCGGTATCCTTATCAATACCAAGTACGTGAGACATACGGAAAAAGTTGTCATAGCCTTCCAGTGCAGATGGTTCATTAATACCCATAAAGGTACCACCGTCATTTACCCACTGAGTTAATGTTTCTAAAACTTCTGTGTCACTCCAGGAAGCACCGCCGCTCCAGGCAGAACCTGCATAGCCTGCATTTATCACGATATCAATCGTATCAAGTGCACCAGCTTTTATATCATCAAAGTTGATAAAAGAAACATCAAAAGGAAGACCGGAAAGTACTTCATTGACATGAATCAAATCATGCATATGGGTTTCATGAAAATGTCCGGATAATGTCCAAGAACGAAGTTTACCCCAAGTATGAAGTACAGCAATTCTTGGCTTGAAACAATAAGGACTTCCATTGTGGTGTAATTCTTTTATTAAACGGAATTCATCGGCAACCTTTTCGATGTAATCGTTAAATTCCGGGAATGGTTCTGTAAGGTGTAGGTAACCACCCAGACCAATTCTGTCAATGGGGGCACGAAGCAGTGCACGACGAATACTTATCCAAAAGTTTTTCGCCTCTAGAGTTGGGTCTCCGCCTTCCATAAAGGTAGGGGCGCCGCCAAGTCCGACAGGGAATAAATATGGATGAAGTCTCAATTCGTGGGTATCGACCGGTGCACCGGAGCAAAGTCTTGCTTCATAACCAGAGAATACACATTTAATCAAACCGTCAAACCCAAATTCTTCAAATTTTCCATTATAAGGTTCAATGCCTACCCAACTATCATCATAGAATACATAAGCGGATTTGCCATAATCGTGTACCATTTGTATTAATTTTTTACCGAAGTCTATTACAAAGTCATTAATGAACTCCATCCAGTCAGCTTTTTGCTTCGTGCCAGGCATATGAGTTGCGTGTAATTTACCTTGATTGATAAAATCCTCGGCAGTCAAGGAATAGCCATATTTTTCTTTGAACTTATCTAATGCCAGCGGACTAACAGTAAAGTCGTAAGAACCCCAGTCAGAGAACAGATGACGATTACGTTCGTTGCTTCCCCATATCCATACGAAATTATAGAACATAGAGGTAAAGCGAACCACGGTTGTTTCCTTATGAGTCTGGCACCAGTTGTCCAACCAGTTAAGAAGATATTCCTGGGTTTCGGCATGCATTGGGTCTATCTGCATAAGATGCTCTTTATCCCAGTTATTTGTAGTATGGTTGTACATAGAGATTTCTTCCCAAATACGATAAGCCATAAAGCTTACAGTATACTTATGCCAAGGAGTAATGTCTTTTAATAAAACGGAGGTTGTTTCTTTGTTGTAAGACCAATTATTCCTGCTTACTTCCTTGTTCGTTGTTCTGTCATACACCTGCCAGTACTTTATTGAATCTTCACTGTCATTGATTTTGAATTGTTCTTCAAAAAAATCTTTCATTAGAGGGATTTCTAATTCATGTTCTTTTGCAATTACAGGGTTTGTCATTAAAAAACTCTGCTGCAATTTATCTATATTCTGTGAAGCCCATTGGTTGTGGTCTCTTATGATACATATAGTGGAGTAAATTCCATAACCTGCGCTAATGATTTCATCGGATAATACAGTGCCATCACTGTCGCGAATGACATCGGCACCCCATTTTTTTGCTAACTTAAGAGTCAGTTCTTCATAACCAGATTCTCCTGGTAAAGTAAAACTACCTGTTTTCTTTTCATTCGTCATAAAACGAATCCTCCTGTTTCGATTTTTTCCGGTTATCACACGGTTCGTTTTTCAGTCTTTAAAATCTTTACTGCTTAATAAATCTGCAAAGAAAGCCAGAGCAAGTCCTTGACCCCAACCTTGCATCCAGTCTTTTGGTATATTGCGGTAACCGTCTTTGTCTTTCATAACTGCAGTTCCCCCTGATACATTAAGAACACGTCCGTCATCGCTGATATTAGACAAGATTCCGTTAATGGATTTTTGAATATATTTGGTATGAAGAGGATTTTTGTTGTTAATCATAGCTGCAGCAATACCACAAGATGCGGAAACTTCTTCATAAGCTTCCTCATCATTTACTATTGTATGCCATAAGCCGTTCTCGGTCTGATAGGTTTTTAATGCAGCAAGCTGATCTCTTAAGGAGCATTCAACATCCATACATGGAGGATAAAGGTACCAGTCTTTAAGTACAAACTTAACCTGTGACATGGTATAAGCACCCCAAGCATTGGCTCTGCCCCAATAAAATCCGGACATATGGTTGCCTAAGCAGTTGTTGTAACCGTGATACCATAAGCTGGTCATTGGGTCCTGCAGGTATTTAATATGCCAGTAATATTGATTTAGGGCATCACTTATTAATTCCTGGTCTTCTAACATTTTGCCTGCTCTTAATAGGAAGAATGCGGCCATGAATAAAGTATCCGCCCAAGCTTGTTCTGGAAAATCATTAGAAGTAGAAACAGTATGTTGTAATACATTATCACCAAAACGCAGGGCTTTTGTGCGAAGATATTCAATTTTGCTCATGATAATATCCAGATATTTTTGTTCTCCGGTGGCCTGGTATAAGGTGATAAGGGTATGCCCCATGGCACAGGTATTAACTGTCCAGGAAGGTAATCCGAGTTCTAGGTATTCATCCGTCCAATTTTTTAACATATCCAGATATTCCTGTTTTTTGGTTACTTCATAAGCTCTGGATACACCATAGTAAGCAACACCGCAAGGCCAATCCCAGGTTAAATCCATACTCATGGTACGTTTTACGACTTTGTCTATTGCTTCGTAAATTTGTTCTTCATCAAATTTAAGTTTCATAATATTATACCCTTGCATATCGCAGACGTGTCTGCGATACTGCCACAAAATAAAAAAGAGTGAAAGAATCTCATTGTGGCAGCCTTTCATATTCTAAATTTTCTTTCACTCTTCCTGGCATGATGCCACACTGGTATATCAAATAAAAGACGCCAGTTTATTACGGGCGAAGCAGTCTTTTTATGATACACAGTCATTGTTAATCTTCACAGAGCTTGCCTTGTTTTTAGCATTCCCCGCAGATCATATTATAATTATATTATTGTGTAATTACATATTAACTAACCAATTCTACAAAATCTAATCATAAGCTTTATATTACTATGCAGAATCAATCATTATATGTCAAAAAAATTGGATTTCATTTCAAAATTTATGACTTTTTGCATAGATATTACAAAAAATACAAATTAAATCAAGCAGTATGCACAAAATAAATAAGAGAAATTACAAATGAATAGTTGAAATTATAATGCCTTACTGTTATAATCAAATTGTAAGAGTCAATAAAAAATATTTTAAGAAAGGAACGTGTTTATGGCAAGACGTAAAAGAGTAATTATTGAATACCGCCATTACAATCTGCCACTGAATTTTCCTGTTTTATTGCTTAGCGGTGACCGGTGGAGGATATCCGAGAAAAAAAGCGGAAGACTTCATTTTCATAACTGCCTTGAAATAGGCGTCTGTCATTCTGACAGCGGCACAATGGACTTTGAAGGAAAGTCAGTTCCCTTTCAGGCTGGAGATATAACCTGCGTACCAAGGCACCTTCCACATACAACATATAGTTCTCCCGGTCAGGAAAGCTTATGGTCTTATATTTTTGTAGATCCTGAGGAACTATTTCGTAATATGTTTAATGACTCCGCAATGAATTTTGAAAGTCCCATGTCACCGATACAAAACTATCGGTATATCATGAACAAAAAGGAGTATCCTAAAATTTATTTTTTGGCATGCTCCATTATCGAGGAATTAAAAGAACAGAAATTTAATTATCAGGCTAACGTAAAAGGCTTGATGCTATCCCTATATATTGAGCTTCTGCGAATTCATAGTGCAGAAAACCAGCAAATAGAAGAACCCAAAGCAGAAGTAAAGGATACGAAGAAAGAAGAAAACATTCTTATGATATCCAACGCTCTGGAGTATATTCATAAAAATTATATGCAGCCTATATCTATTGAAGAGCTGGCAGACTTATGCCATTTAAGCGTCAGTCATTTTAGAAGAACTTTCCATTCCATCATGGGGGCAGCACCTCTTGATTTTCTGAATAGTACAAGGATTGATGAAGCTTGCAGACTTTTGCGCAGTACAGAGGATTCTATACTTAGCATTTCAGAACAGGTAGGATTTCATTCTATATCCAGCTTTAACAGGTGCTTTATGAAACTTATGGAAGTACCTCCAAGGGTATGGAGAAAACAGACTCTTCAATCAGAGGCAAACTCACCAAAAGCTTCTATTCTGGAATTCACAGGTTGGATGTAGAATGGATGAATAAGCAGTGGTGATGAAATATTAAGAATTCAATTTTTAAAGGATGAATTTGGTTCAGGCTTATAACAAATAGGCTTGACCCAAATTTTTCTTGTATATTAACAAAAGGAGCAGGAAAGCACATGTACATGAAAAAATATTTATTTCATCAAAGGAGTCAAGAAAGTAATAGGAAACTGGATAGTAATTTCACGTGGGTTAATTGTGAAATGTTATATACTACAGAAAGGACTTATGGTTTTGTTACAGAAAAGAGCAGGGCGGAGCAGGAAGTTTTACAAATTCCTGAGTTAAATTCCGGATTTGAACCCTATTACTGGCTAAAAGGAGAAGATGTAACAAAGCTTATTAATAATGACAAAGGAGTAAGTGCCTTGTCAGGATCAGAGGTACCTATTTGCTTTAAAGCCGATGTCCCAGAGCAAGGAAATTACCGTGTAAAAGTAATAGTGACAGCCTTAGAAGAGGCAAAGGACATTGTAATTTTTGCAGGCAGGAGAAGGTTGCTGGCTAAGAAAGAGAAGCTGGAAGGCGGTAGTATATTTACCGTAGAGGCAGTTGTGAACATAAGCGATATAATCCCAAGAGGAAAAACAGCGGCTTATAAAGATACTAGCTTTGACTTAGCCATAATTGGAAGTAATATTGCTATTTCTGAGGTTTTCATACAACAAGAAAAGTGTCCCACATTATATATCGGCGGTGACTCTACAGTAACAGACCAGGGAACGGCTTATCCATATAAACCTGGTTGCAGCTATTGTGGTTGGGGACAAATGCTTTCTTTTTATGTAAATGATAAGATATCTGTTTCAAATCATGCTCATTCAGGCTTAACAACCTTATCTTTTCGTAGTGAGGGACATTATGACATTGTGATGAACTTAATAAAACCGGGAGATTATTTTCTTCTTCAATTTGCACATAATGATCAGAAGCTTCCGGTACTTACTGCCGAAGGAGGGTATAGGACAGAGCTCTTAAGATACATAAAAGAAATCAGGGAAAAAGGAGCAAAACCGATTATCGTGACACCTCTTGCCAGAAATACCTGGAAAGGTGATGGGAGCTATAATGATTTATTAGAAGAGTACGCAAAGGTTTGTAAGGAAATAGGTAAAGAGGAAAACATACCTGTACTTGACCTTCACCATTACAGCAAAGAGTTTGTATTAGAGCTTGGGGTAGAGGATGCTGCCAGGTATTATTTTCCCAAAGATTACACTCATAGCAATGATTACGGCGGTTTCCTCAAAGCAGGCTTTATTGCAAAGGCAGCTCTGGAAGTACCCGGATTGAAAGAATTTATAGTGGAAGCACGTATTAGCAAAACAGATAGGGATTTATTATGGATTCCACCGACAGAAAACATAGTACCAACAGCTCCGGCCGATTTTGTCAGTGGCAGTACCTCTGCCAGAACAGTAGAATTTGACGATATCCAGAGTGCTTCACAGCAAAGTGCTATTCAATATTTGGCAGAGAATGGAATTATATCTGATAAAACAAAAAAATTCAGACCACATGAGTTTATTAGCAGAGTTGAAGCGTTAGATTGGATTGTAAAGGGTGTGAGATTTGTTCCCACAGAAGTTTATAATGACAGATACGAAGATGTGGTAGGACATGAATGGTATGCAGGTATCGTGGAAACAGCTTTTCAAAACGATATTATTCCAACATATATGATAAAAGGCGGAAAATTACAGCCGTTGGAAGTTCTAAAGGAAGAAGAATTTATTGTGTTCTGCATTAACAGCTATAAGTGTCGTAAACAGTTAAAGGATGACGGAAAAGATTTATTAATAGATACATCTTCTCTCTGGGCAAAGGAGGAAGTCAATGCGGCAAGAAATTTGGGTATTATAAAGGAAGATTTTAAGCCACAGGAGATACTGACAAGAGATAAGGCGGCAGGTTATCTGAAAAAATTAGTTGATCTTTTATAGGTTTTCTAGTAGTTACAATGCTGTTTGAATCAAATATATAAAAGATAAGGCTGAGATAGCAATTGTTATCTCAGCCTTATCTTTTATTTTAATTTGTGTAATTATTCAGAAAGAATAAGTTTTGTTGTGTTACCAGCTTCATAAGCTTCTAAACGTTCATCAATGATTTCTTGATAACCTGCATCCAGATATTGTTTGCTTAATTTTTCATATAGAGCATCAAATTCTTCTGGTTTGCATTTAGTAAGCTGAACGCTGTATTCCTGATATAAGCTGAATAGAGCTGCGGAATATTCGCTTTCTGCGTCAACTGGAACAGAGAAAACAGGATCAGAGTAAGCGTATTTCTTATTTTCTTCCAGTGAATTATAATTATCTAAAAATGCTTGATAGAAGTCCTGAGGAAGTCCTTGAGGAGTGAGTGCCTTAAGTGTATCTTCTATAGTACCTAATTGCTTAGTAGCATGTACGATACAGGTCATATCAATGTTGTTATTGTGATTTAACATTTCTTCGCCTCTGTATGTGTCATCTACTTTAGGAAGTCCATTTTCATCGAGTGTATAAGTAACACCTTCAACACCATTTTCTAAGGTAAATAATACATCTTCCTGGCTCATCCATTCCATATACATCCAAGCAGCTTTTAACTGGTCTTCTGTTGCTAAGGAGCTGAAACCAACAATCATACCGAAAGGATTATCAGCGCGAATTGCAGGTACATCTACAACACCAGCTTCAACAGGAGCTGTTACACTTGCAATTGCAAGCTCTGCATCGGGATTTTTTTCATAGAAAGCTGTTAACCAATCTACAGAAGCAGACATATAGCCAGCAAAAGTAAAGAGCTTTCCATTAATGAAATCAGTTTTTGCCTGAGAACTGTCGGCTACATTGGCATCTAAATCATATTCCTTGGAGAAATATCCTTTGTTATATTCAGCATTTTGTCTTTTTAATAATTTGTAAGTGGGTTCCCAGGAAAGAGAAGCAGTACCTAAGCTTGAGTGCATTGCCCATTCTTTTTCATCCACAGGGAAATTTCTGAATCCAAAGTTAGCTACATAAGCTGCAGTTGGCAGGGATAAATCAACCGGAGGTTGGTCAGTCAAACCTGCTGCAATAATAGCATCAATTGCTTCGGTATATTCCTGATAGTTCTGAGGAACTTCTTTGCCAACTTTATCTAACCAATCTTTTCTTACAAATCTAATATGAGAAAATGGTGTGTTATAGTATGGTCTTTCGGATAATACGAAAAAGTCTTCGCCATTGATTTTAGTGTAATCTAACTGGTTATTGTCAACCATTTTTTGATAGTAATTAGGAGCTACCTGTTTGAATTTTTCTAAATCAATTACCTGCATTGCACCGTCATTTGCCCATTGTGCTACCTTAGGATAATCATATTCCATTAAGATAGTAGGTGTTTGTTCAGCAGCAATTAACATACTGTATTTTGTCATTACATCACCACGAGGGATAGCAACAAAATCTACATCAACATTATATTTATCACCGAATTCTTTTTGAATCCATTTTGTCCAGTAATTATCATCTACCGCAGGGTATCCTTCTTTGGAACGGTCATAAACTGGAACAGTGATTGTAACTTTTTCGCTGAAAGGTGTCCAGCCTTCTATACCGGCAACTGTATTATCAGGTGTTTTTGTAGCTTCCCCTGCCTGTGTAGGCGCAGCTGTTGATCCGGGATTTTCTGTATTCTTTTTCTTGCCACAACCGGAAAAAGCACTCATTGTCATTATACCAACTAAAGCTAATACAATAACTTTTTGAAATCTTTTTTTCATAAATAGTCCTCCTTTTAAGTTTGAGTATTTGTTCTCTATAGTTAAGCTCATAAACCCCAAGCCTACTAACTTATATTTGTGATAGCATCAGCCTTTAACGGCACCAATCATAACACCCTTTACAAAATATTTTTGTACGAAAGGGTAGATACAGATAATTGGCAGGGTAGCAAACATAATAGTCGCTGCCTGTAATACTTCCGGTGTACTAACAACCTGAGCTGCTTCCGATAAACTTACAGAATCAGAGGAAGAGTTTAGTACCATGTTACTTAACAGATACTGGATAGGCTGCAGTGCCTTTGTAGTAATGTAATATTTTGCATCTGCATAAGCATTCCATCTACCAACGGCAAAGAATAAGGCGAGTGTTGCAATAATTGATTTGGACAATGGAAGTACAATTCTAAATAATATTTGGAAATTAGTTGCACCGTCCAGCTTTGCGGATTCTTCCAAGCTGTCAGGAATGGTTGCCTGTAAAAAACTCTTCATAATTAACGTGTTATATGGAGAGAAAGCTAACGGTAATATTAATACCCACATTGTGTTTAGCAATCCAAGGTCTTTCATCAATAGATACTCAGGGATTAGACCGGCACTGAAATACATGGAAAACAACAGTAATAATGCAAATATATTTCTTCCCTTAAAGTTTTTACGGGATAATGGGTAAGCTGCACAGGTTGTTAAAATAAGACCCACGATTGTAAACAATACGGTTACCAGCACGGAATAAACCATGGAATGTGTTAATTGTCCATCTTTAAAAATAGAAACATATGCGTCAAAGTTAATTCCCTTTGGAAGTAAAAAAATAGATTTTGATAATACGGCAGTGTTACTGCTGACAGACTTAGCCGCTAAGTGGATAAACGGTAAGATACAGGTTAAACACAGTAGTGAAATTATCACCATTATTATGATATCACCAATTTTGATTTTACTATTACCTTGGGACTCAGCATATTCTACATTTTTTTTCTTTTTGCTCATAGTTCTCCTCCCTAAATCAGTCCGTCTTCACCGATGGCTTTGGCAAATTTGTCAGCTAACAGAACCAGTAATAATCCGACCAGGGATTGAAAAAGACCAACGGCGGTTGCTCTGCTGAAGTTACCGGAACTAAGACCTTTTTCATATACATAAATAGCCAGCTGGTATTGGAAGTCACGTACCTGAACATTTCCAAAGGAATCCAGACGCTCGAAGTTACTTCCCATAACCCTTCCTAAGTTCATAATTAATAGGGTAATTGTTGTACTTTTAATTCCTGGTAAAGTGATGTGCCAGATTCTACGGAATCGGTTAGCACCATCAACAGTGGCGGCTTCATAAAGTTCACCGCTGATACCGGTTATGGCGGCAAGATAGATAATTGTTCCCCATCCCATGGTCTGCCATACACCAATAAGCAAGTAAGTTACTGCCCAGTGATATTTTTCTGTCAGGAAAGGGATACCTTCCTGTATTAAACCTTGATTTCTTAGTAAAATGTTTATAAGACCGGTTTCCGGTTTAAACAAAGTATAACCAACAGATGCTACAATAACCCAGGATAAAAAGTGGGGTAAATATAATATGGTCTGTGAAGTCTTTTTAAATCTGGGAAATTTTAATTCATTTAATAGTATTGCTAAAATAATTGGTACCGGAAATCCCACCAATAAATCCAAGAAGTTAAATACAAGAGAATTCTTTAACGCACGGATAAAGTCACCGTCTCTAAAAATCTTTTGGAAGATTTCAAGGCCTACCCATTCACTTCCTGCATATCCTTTGGCTGGCTTGTAATCCATAAAGGCCATACGCAGTCCAGGATAAGCGGCATATTTAAAAAGTATAACAAAAAGTAAAGGTAGTGCGATTAACACATATAACTGCCAGTCTTTCTTAATATAGTACATAAGACTTTTCTTTGGTGGTAAAAAGACTTTATTCTTTTCTTGTTTTTTCAAATCTATAAGCCTCCTCTTTCATGTGCTATAATCATGTAGTAATGTCTGCCTAAGGTAAAACTTTGTATGAGCTTTCTGCATGGATAGTCACACAAATTTTACTCATCAATAGTTTACATGGTCATATTTACTTTTCTTAGTATAGTATTTGTACAAAAATGTACTAAAATACCTACTTAAAACAAGGATTATAGGAAAGATTTTAACCAATATTGATAAAAAAATCTATTCAAATTAACATTAAAACTATTCGTTTTCAACTTTTAATTGTGGATATTACAATAAAATGATTTGGAAATATTTATAAAGTTTGACGTTTTTATTTGGTTTTATCGAGAAAAGCAAAGAGTTTTGATGCATATCATACAAAAAAAACTTAGAGTTCAAGGAAGTATTAAAGTTGAAATTAGTATATATTTCGTATATTGTCATTTTTCTGGATTATAGCCTAAATTTAATGAAAAACATAGACATAATAACATATGAGGATTATTTTGTCAATTTATCTGTATGATTTTATATAATTAATAAATCTCAAATGGTCTGATTAGTCTTATTACCCTGTTCATTTACACAGTTATCATATAAAATAGAATAATTAAGACATTATTAACTTTATAGATGGGAGTTTATTATGAAGAAGTATTATAGTATTTTAAATGAGGTGTCATTATTTCGTGGAATACAGGCGGAGAAGATTGTAGATATTTTGGTATGTCTGCATGGAAATGTTAAGAAGTACAAAAAAAATCAACCGGTTATATTGTCAGGGAATCCAGTGCCATCACTTGGCATAGTATTAGAAGGAAGCGGACATATAATACGGGAGGACATTATGGGAAATAGAATGCTGGTTACAGATCTTAAGGCAGGGGATGTATTCGGGGAAACCTTTGCCTGTGCAGGTGTGAAGGAAAGTCCAGTAAGTGTCTACGCAACAGAATACAGTGAAATACTCTGGATTTCTATTCAACGGATTGTTTCTCCATGTGATACGGTATGTGATTTTCATAGTTTAATTGTTACAAACTTATTACAGATTCTTGCTACTAAAAATTTGTATCTGAATCAAAAAATGGAGTTGTTATCAAAGCGTACAATTCGAGAAAAGGTATTGGCTTTTTTGATATCAGAAGCACAGAAGAATCATGCTTCATCCTTTAAGATAGCCTTAAACCGCAATGAACTAGCGGACTTTTTGTGTATAGACAGAAGTGCGATGTCCAGAGAGATGGCAAGACTAAAAGAGGAAGGTGTTATCAATTACAACAAGAATCAATTCCAGATATTGAAGAATCTGCAAGGTATTCCAGAAGATGGAATATATTAATTAAATTTTAAAAATATATTACGAAAATGTTACAAAAAGCTGGACAAGTTTATAATTATGTAATATAATACCCTATGTATTTAGAAAAACACAAAAGAAAAATAAAAATAAATTCAAGCGCTAACTTGAAACCTATAAAAAGCAGTAAAGAAATGAGGTAAAAATGATTAAATTACATAGGAAACAATTAACAGCTCTTTGTCTGGCGGCTGCAATTATATTACAACCAGTACAGATTTCTATGGCAGCTCTAAAAAGAGGAAATAGCAGCAGTGCAGTAAAACAAGTTCAGCTTACTTTAAAAAAACTAGGATATTTTAATTATTCAAAAGCGACTGGGTACTTTGGAAGCATAACAGCTTCTGCTGTAAAGAAATTTCAGAGGGAAAACGGTTTAACACCGGATGGAATTGTAGGAAAACAAACAAAAGCGGTTTTAGCAAAATATACTCCTAAGGTTAAGTCAGCAACTTATACGAAAACAACAGATGGATTATTAGACTGGTATAATGAAGTACAATACATATGGCAAAGAGGAACGAATGCTACCATAACGGATGTGGCTACAGGTGAAAGTTTTCAGGTAAAACGTACTTTTGGTACAAATCATGCAGATGTAGAGCCTGTAACAAAGAAAGATTCTCAGATTATTAAAGAAATATGGGGCGGTTTTAGCTGGGAAAGACGTGCAGTGGTAGTTCAGGTAGGTGACACGGTAATGGCTGCATCTTTTACAGCAATGCCCCATGCAGGTGTTGAATCAAAACCAGCTGTGCAGGTTGTCAGCGGAAGAAGTGGGGGATATGGAACCGGTCAAAATCTGGATGCAGTCAAAGGAAATGGTGTAAGTGGCGTTATGGATATTCATTTTTTAAACAGCCGTACTCATTCAACTAATAGATTGTTAAGCTCCCAGCAGAATATGGTCAAAAAGGCAGCTA
>Ga0160506_100243_pt1 | contig 12730 bp, 13 predicted proteins | sample DID2874_E49MG_FD_108204 | JGI IMG/M metagenome (GOLD analysis project Ga0160506, IMG submission 108204) | Enriched chicken feces microbial communities from UW Madison campus, WI, USA - DID2874_E49 MG | ecosystem: Host-associated > Birds > Digestive system > Large intestine > Fecal | place: USA... | reverse complement strand
TTTCTTTTGATGGAAGGTTTTCTTCTGGTTCTGATATCTGTTGTTCTTTTTCTTCCTGTTTAGGAAAGACGCTGCCCCCTTCACCAGGTTCTCTTTTCCCTGTTTGTTCTTGCTGACTTATATTTCCCTCTGAGTAAAGAAATCCATTTAACAGGCTTTTGCCTGTACTACCTCTATAAAATATATATTTTTCCTTATACTCTTCAAAGTCCGAAGCAGAGGCTTTTAAGGCCAGTGTACTACCCTCTAGGTTCTCACAGCTTATTTTTCGAAATACATATCTTTCATCAATGCAATAACCTAACTCCCTGGTGTTTAAGAACGCACTGACCTGCATAAAATACCCCATAACAAAAGAAGTCAGCTTTCGATTCCTCAAATTATTAATTTCAGCCATAGATAACAGTATATTGAGCAATGCGTCAAAAAAATATCCTGCCATACAAGAGGATTTCTGAGTGTCTCTTAAACCACATAGCTGTAACAGAATTGGTGGTGCTTTCATAACCTTTTCTGTCAGCATAAAGATATCCGTCTGGACATCCTTTTCTTCCATTATTCCAAAAGCATCCATGCCTGACAATTCCAGAATATAGTTTTTCTCCTCCGTACTAAAGCATCCGCAGTATAGTCCAAGCTGAATAAGGACAGCCTGTATATACATGGATAGCATATCGTCTATGTTTCTCTTTAAAACCTTTTGCGGATTCTCCCAATACCCTTCTTCAAAAAGCTGTTCACAGTATCCGGCTAGGGTTTTATAATTTTCTCGTCCAATGTAGAATAATTTTGCTTTCTGAGAAACCCGGCTCATGATGACGCTCCCTTCGCTGCTGTTCTCCCTACTGCCTAACCATACACTTCCTTTTTATTTGTGGCAATATCACAGATTGGTCTGGGATATGCAGTGGGTGTAACCTAAATAGATACCCAATTATATATTCCATTATACTATATATTTCCATAAATAAAAAGAGAAAACGCTTATAAAGTACCTATATCGTAATTGTTTATTTTCTGTGCTAATACAGGATTTTCTACGTATATAGTACTTATTTCCTTGTCAGTTAAGCTTTTAGCTGCTTCATTTGCCATCATTAAAACCTTGGCATCATTGTAAATGTCACCGATACGAAACTCCATATCACCACTTTGACGGATACCAAACATATCACCTGGTCCCCTGAGTTTTAAATCTTCTCCCGCAATATAAAAACCATCATTGGACTGGTTAAGAATCTCCAGTCGTTTTTTTGTATCCTTTCCCATCGAACCGCTGACAAGAATACAATAGGACTGGTGCTTTCCACGACCGACTCGGCCTCTTAGCTGATGTAACTGGGCAAGTCCAAATCTTTCTGCATTCTCCACCATCATTACAGTTGCATTTGGAACATTAACGCCTACTTCAACTACAGTTGTAGAAACTAACACCTGAATCTCTCCTCTAGAAAAACGCTCCATAATATCATTCTTTTCCTTAGGTTTCATCTTGCCATGAAGATACTCTATTGCTATATTGCCCGGCAAGGCTTCCTTCATCTTCTCTGTATATTCAAGCACATTTTCTGCTTCAATGGTTTCGCTTTCATCTACCATAGGGCAGATTACATAGGTCTGTCTTCCTTCCCCCGCCTGACCGGCAATAAACCGATAGGCCGTTTCCCGATAGCCGGTATCAACAACACAGTTTTTAATCGGCAGTCGATTGGCAGGCAGTTCATCTACGACGGATATATCCAAATCACCATATAAAATAATTGCTAAGGTTCTTGGAATAGGAGTTGCACTCATTACCAATACATGAGGCTGGATACCTTTGTTATATAAAGCCTCTCTCTGTCTAACACCAAACCGGTGCTGCTCGTCGGTAATTGCCAGTGCCAGGTTATCATATTCTACCTTTTCCTGTATCAACGCATGGGTACCTATAATAATATCTACCTCGTGATTCTTAATTTTTTCATAAGCCTTCCTTTTTACTGTCTGTGTCATAGAGCCTACTAAGAGAAGAACAGTAAGACCGTACTCTGAAAACATGTCACGAATAGACTCATAATGCTGTACTGCAAGAACTTCTGTCGGCACCATTAAGCTTCCCTGATACCCATTTACTCCTACAAATAAAAGCGCCAGGGCAGCCAAAATCGTTTTACCGGAACCCACATCTCCCTGTACCAGTCGATTCATGGTTTTTACTCCGGTCAAATCCGTTACAATTTCATTCCATACTCTCTTTTGTGCCTTGGTTAACTCATAAGGCAAATGCTCTATGAAGTTGCTGCACTCTTCTCCTTTCTTAAAAAGAAATTGATTAGCGAGTACATTCTTTTTCTCCTTTAAAGCCTGTAAAGCCAGAGTGAATTGAAAAAATTCATCAAAAGCCAGTCGTTTTCTAGCTTCAGCCACATTTTCTTTATCTTTTGGAAAGTGTATTTCCTGTAATGCACTTTTTCGTGCCATCAGCTCATATTCTTTTACAATGCGCCTCGGAAGGTAATCTTTTGATAAATCTAACAACCCCATTGCCGTTTTAACTGCTTTGGTAATGGTGTTGTTGGTTATTCCAGAGGTTAAGGCATATACCGGTTGTAATACATTCATCTTTTTTACATACTCTTCTCTGGTATAAATAGCAGGCTGTTCAATTACCAGTACACCGTTTTTCCTTACTACTTTACCACGAAATATAAAATGATAGCCCATTCGCAATTTGTTTTTTAAAAAAGGCATATTAAACCAACTTAAGGTCAAAACACCCGAATAATCCTTTACCCGGCAGCTGATAATTCTAAGATTCCTAACCTGCTTTGTAACTGCTGAGTTTAACACTGATGCTTCAATTGTAGCAACATTTCCTTCTTCCAGCTCTGAAATTGGAATTGGAGGTTCATGCATATCATAGGTTCTGGGATAATGCTGTATTATATCACTAACTGTGAATATTCCCAATTTATTCAAATCTTTTTCTGTCTTCTCTCCTATACCCTTTATTTTTATAACCGGTGAAGACAGGTTTAATACCATAAGTTCTCCCATTATTTCGCCTCCCTGCTATCGTTTTGTAGTACTTAAACCTTCTTAGATTCACTTATGTAATTATAAAAAGTTCTCCGCGCAGTAGCTGTTCTCTTCAGGATTATGAAAGAAATTCCTTCTTAAGAAAGCTATACACGAAGAACTTATTATTTTATAAGAATTGCTTCATACCTAAAAGTATGAAATCACCTATTATTCAACTGAAAGAACATAGTAGTAAATCGGCTGTCCGCCAAAATGTACTTCCACATCCACATTCGGGTATTTTTTCATAATCAAATCTGCAAGTTCACCAGCTGCTTCTCCCTTAATTTCAGCACCATAGTACAAACTGATTAATTCAGAATCTTCATCCACTAAACCGTCAATTAATTGAAAGGCAGTTTCAGAAATATCTGTGCCAACTGCAAGAATTGTTTTATCGTCAAGCCCCATAATATTGCCTTGCTTAATTTCTTTTCCATCAATATTAGTATCTCTGACCGCATAGGTTACCTGACCGCTTTTAACCTTTTTCATCTCTTCGATCATACGGATTTCATTTTCATCGATGGTTTTATCATGGACATAATTTATAATGGCAGTAATACCCTGAGGTACTGTTTTGGAAGGGATAACTACAATCTTCTTATCCTCCGTCAAATCCTTAGCCTGCTGTGCTGCCAATATAATGTTGCTGTTATTTGGTAAAATAAAAATAGTGTCGGCATTCACCTGCTCAATAGCAGTTAACATATCTTCCGTACTCGGATTCATGGTCTGTCCGCCGGAGATTATATAATCCACACCTAAACCATTAAAAATTTCATTGATTCCTTCCCCGATGGAAACGGATATAAAGCCTACCTCTTTTTTAGGCTTTACTTCAGGTGTTTTTTCTTTCTTCTCTTCTGCTTGTTTTGCTGCCAATTTTTCAGCATCTTTAATCAGTTTTTCTGTGTGTTCTTCTCTCATGTTATCAATCTTCATTCTAGAGAGAGCACCATAAGTTAATGCACGTTGAATTGCAAGTCCGGGATCATTGGTATGTACATGAACCTTGACTATTTCATCATCTGATACAACTACCAAAGAATCACCGATAGATTCTAAATATCCTTTAAAATCCATATCCATTTCGGGTGTGAATTCTTTATCTAACAGGATAATAAATTCCGTACAATATCCAAATTTAATATCTGCGGTGTCAATATCTGCATTCACATTAATATCTATATTCCTTGCCGGTACTGCTTCAAAAGTTACTTCTTTGCCAAGCAGGGCATCATAAGCACCTTTTAAAACTTCTAATAGCCCCTGTCCGCCGGAATCCACAACACCAGCTTCTTTTAATACAGGAAGGAGCTCCGGAGTCTGTGATAGTACTTCCTCCATATACTTTAATACTTCTTCACCAAAGTACACTAAATCTTCCGTCTCGCCAACAAGCTGTGCTGCTTTTTCAGCACCGCCCCTTGCAACGGTAAGTATGGTGCCTTCCTTTGGTTTCATAACCGCTTTATATGCAGTTTCAACAGCTTTTTGGAAAGCATTTGCCATAACGGTTACATTTATTTCAGTATACTCTTTAATTTCTTTTGTAAAACCTCGGAAAAGCTGTGATAAAATAACCCCAGAATTTCCTCTGGCTCCTCGAAGTGAACCACCGGATATGGCTTTTGCCAAACTATCAATGGTCGGATTCTCTAACTGACTAACTTCTTTTGCTGCAGACATAATTGTCAAAGTCATATTGGTTCCTGTGTCTCCATCAGGCACAGGGAATACATTCAATTCATTAATATATTCTTTCTTACTTTCAATGCTCTTTGCTCCCGCCAGAAACATCTTTTGAAGCATATAAGCATCTATTGTCTTGATAACCACAAGTTTAATCCTCCTTAAATGTAATACATCCACTAGTCTATGACTCTAACGCCTTCGACAAATATATTTATTTTAACAACTTCCATGCCAGTAAATTCTTCAACTTTATACTTTACATTGCTGATTAAGTTCTCTGCAACGGCTGAAATACTTACTCCATAGGATACAATTATATGCAAGTCAATTATAATTTTATTATTTTCAACTGTAATGTTAACACCGTGGCTTAAACTTTCACGTTTTAACAATTTTACAAGTCCATCTTTTACGCTGATTGACGCCATACCCACTACACCAAAGCACTCCACTGCAGAAGAACCGGCATATTTAGCCAACACGTCATTATCTATAGATACTTCACCGATTTGTGTATTCATGTGTCCTTTCATAGGAACCCTCCAATTCTATAAATTGCTGACATACGGTGCAGTTCATTACTACATCCTATACGTTTCCATTCCTTAGTATTATAACCTTTTTTTATATAAAATGGAATAGTTATTTTAATTTCTGCTGTTTTCTATTATATTATTCCATTATTTTTGCACTTTATGATATAAAGAATAAAAATTTTGCATATATTGGTAACGTAAGAATAAGCTGTTAACTCTTATATTACCATTGCATATTTATTACAATCCAGTATTGTGAAAATACAGGAAGATGGGAGTTTATCATATGAAAAGAATGTTGGGTTTTATCTTGTTCTGGGTGGCAATCGGTATGACCATTATGCTCTTTATTACAAATGGTATTTTGGCCGTGTGTATTATAATCCTGTTTTTGGTATTGGGTTATAACCTATTTACGTGTTAAACACCGCAAAAAAGCCTGTCCCAAACTTAAGTTTTGCTATACTATGGATAGGTGTAAGATTACTCTCTTATTTTGACATAAAAGAATAGTTTTATACCTATCATATAGTCAGCATTACACTTTAAGTTTTGGGACAGGCTCTCCCATTCTTGTCTCCAAAATTATGCGCGTTCTACTTTACCGGATCTAAGGCAAGAAGTACAAACATATGTTTTCTTAGCTGCACCGTTAACGATAATTTTAACAGATTTTACATTCGCTTTCCACATCTTGTTAGATCTTCTATGAGAATGACTCACAGCATTTCCAAAGTGAGCACTTTTTTCACAAATTGCACATTTAGCCATTTAAGACACCTCCCTAAGGTTTTTTTAACAATTTCAATTGCACGACCTGCAAACAAATCTATTCTAGCAGAATATACAAAATAATGCAAGATAAATTTTTATTTTCCACACCTTAAGTAAACTGTCATTATTTTACTCTTCATCATATGTTTGCTTGTCCAGGGCTTCATTCACTTTATCCGTTACTTCCTGGTCATTGCCCTTATCTTTCTTAAACTTATTTATAATATCCGGTACCATATCAAGGATTTTTGTAACACTATCCTGATTCTTAACATTTACCAAACGGGTACTGCCATTTTGAATTACAAGCACCGCACTGGGAGTAATTTTCCCACCCATTGCACCACCTGCATTATTTTTAGTACTATCTTTTGAAAAAGCCCCTGCTCCGACTCCAAAACTTACATCTACCAGCGGCAGAATTATGGTTCCGTCGTCAAATTTTACAGCATCTCCTACCACTGTTTTGGTAGTAATAAAGCTGTCCATTCCTTTAAATAAAGATTCCACTGTAGCATTAAAATTATTATCTGCCATTATAAATCCTCCTTCAACTGTTTAAAGTTTTTAATCATCTGATTAAAATTATTATCCAACTTAAGCTTTATACATATTATTAGTAAAGTAAATAATCTTATTCTGCCATATGCAAATACCCTGCCTTCATATACAACATCCTCAAAATTAGGAATAACCTTCACAGAGTCACCATAGTATGCAAAAAAAACTGCCAGAACACCAAGTATCTGCCCGGTGGAACAGGGATCACCGGTTCCGAATTCAAATTCCACATCGAGCCGTTTCGGACGAATGTGTTTTAGTATATTTTTTAGACTTTGCAAGGTAGATAGGATTCCAGCATTATTTATCTTATCATAATAAAAATCTTTTATCTTTCTTGCTTTTTCCCTGATGTGAAAAACTCCATCTATCATACTTTTAAAAATATCTTTTATCTTTTGAAATATTGACCTTATTTTTTGGAAGAATGTTTTTATCTTATCAGCTATTTTTTTGATAAACCTTTCAAAAAACGTTAGTTCCTCCTCATCAGAACTTTGTTCACCACCAGATTCCCTGGAATTTAAAACACTTGTGTCTGCTTCCAGCTTTTTCACCTGAGGTGTCTCCGGGATTTTATCTACTTTCTTTGGTAACTCTTCTGAAGAATCTTCATTCATCACAGGTAATTCTTCACTTTGATTAGTCAGGGATTCTTCTGTTCTTTGATATGTTACTGTATTCTGACTGATGTCTGCCTTCTGCTCTGATATGGATTCTTTCATAAGTTCTGTTTTTTCAGAAGCTTCCGGCTTTTGTTCTATCTCCAGTTTTTCAACCGTTTCGTCTTTGTCTACTTTCTCTTCTGGCTTTTCCTGACTGAATTCCGTATTCTCTTTCTTTTTACGGCCACGTCTTTTTTCAGACGCTTTTTTACGTCCTTTCTTTCTTTTCCCTCTGCCTGGTTCCTGGTTATCATAAAATATTCTTCCAAATATTCTTAATTTCATTCGAAGCTGTTCCTCTACATAGGTAGCTCGAAAGGAGATAGCCCGCAACAGCCAGGTTACTTTCGCCTCTCCTTTTATGACACCCTTAACAGTGACATCCAGCTTGTACCGAATAGGAACAAACAGTACTATAATTATAAGGAACAAAAGCAATCCCAGTAGGGAGACTAGAACAATTCCGATTATCTTTAACAGGAATAATAAAATGTGGAGCATAAATCCTAGTTTCCTCCTACTTTATATTCTGATGGTAAGGCTCAGAAGTAATCTCTAACCTGAAATTCTCCTGTAGCACTATATATTTCCTCAACCATATCTCTTACAAGTAATTTAGCTTGTCCTTTGGAACCAGCCAATCCAATTATGTAAATCTCACGATTTGTATAATAGGAAAAGGCTAATTCGTTTACATTGATGATATCAAACAGGTTATCCGTATTAGTGGCATGGGTAATACAGTAAATTTCGAAAGTTAAATTTCCCTTTTCCACAGCTCTCATGATTTTTTTCTTTTTCTTTTTGATATCTTCACTAAGGTAGAGTTTCTCCGCCCACTTTATCATATAAATAGCCATACCCTTTCCGATACCTGCAAACTTTGGGCTACAGGCTTGCCTGCAATACTGCCTAATAGAAATTCGCACCTTTTCATCCATACTTTCCTTAAGTATGTTAGTAACAATTATCAAAACTTTTTCTAAATGAAAGGCAGACAAACTCCTTAACGTGAACATTATACCACATATTTACATAAAAAATACAGAATTAATTCTCAAAAAAGGAACGGATAATAGTAACACAAGCCGTTTTCTCTGCCAAATCTTTGCAGGAATCCATGGCATTTTTAATATAATCTCTTACATCATTTACCGTCTGAAAGAACACCGGTACTTTATTAATCGTATTAGCCATTACTGCTCTATTCACTGCCTGAGAGTTTTTTTGAAACATATTTGCCAGTCGATGTAAATAATCCTCTCTTACTGTCTGCAGGTATTCCTCATCCACTAATTGTTTATCGATAACTTTATCCAGTTCAATAAACAGACTTCCGGATAATAACTTCTGTGACAAGCTGATACATTGAAATAAAGGTCCCATCATCAGACTTGCCAAAAGGGAAGTATGGTTTTGCTCAAGCTCATAAAAGTATGGTTCTAAGATTCCAAATTCTTCAGCTAAAATTTCCTGCTTTCCTTCTGTATAGGATATTTTTTCTTCCAGTTCCTCATCAAAAGGCTGTTTCTCTTCTTTTTCGAAGTGATTATGAATCATCCTTATTATAATTCTGAATTTATCCATGTCCTGAGGCAGAAGCAGAAACTTCATCTCCCTGCCCAGGCTTTCAATCCTGTAACCGCCTTCCATAAAAGCATAGGGAGCCGTTAGCAGCATTACATACAGATTATTTATACATTCCTGAAGTCCATAATAGAAATCTACATGCTTATTAATATCAGCTGCAACCTCTTCTAGTCTGGCAGCATAAGCTGTATATTCTTCTTTGGTTAGTTTTTTGTAATCCAGCCCCTCTAGCGTCTTACGAAAGTCAGAATATTCAACATATGCGGTCTCTGCACCTTCCGGTTCAAAAAGCATAGAACAAGTTTCCATCATATATATATAATCATTCAAGGAAGACCTTTCAGCCCCTTTGTAGATTGAAAGGCTATCTTTTATAATATCGAAGTATCTTCCTTTAGACATTCGAACCGGCAGCTGTCCGATAACCTCTTTGATTTTATCATTTATAACTACATTATCCTTTGTATCAAAAATATATGCTAAAACTTCTTCTGCAAAGGCGTCTTCATTTAATTCACTCTGTTCTTCTGCAAATCGGTATTCAATACGATTTAATACATACTCATATATCTGAAAAATATCTGTATATGAAGTAAGAACTTTCATTTGACGAATGACATTCTTCCTCATTTCGTCCAGTCGCTTTACCCCATTCTCCATTTTGTCACCTGAAAAATCACTTAACAGACACTCTTTAATGATAGTATTAAATTCCTTCATGATGACCTTTTCTTCAGCAAGTGCATCTCCAAATGATTCCAGGTAATATTCATAAAAGGTATAATAGTGCATGGCAAATTTAACCTCTGAATATTGACCATAAATATTTACCAGATGGTTTAAAAACTGTGGAATATTCGCCTCCAAATTCTTTCCGTCTTTTATTTCAAAACATATGGATTTCATGTTTTTATTCATTCTTTGTGTTCCTCCGGATAACAATTCTTATAAGGATTACAGTTTTAAAGTAAATTGGTATATCCTGTAAACCCACTATTAAACATTATATCAATTATTTTATGAATAAACCAGACATTTGGAATAATTTCCGTAAATTTAATAATTCCATTAGAAATCACACCATAAAAAGCAGCTGCAAAAGCTAAACTGCTTATGCAACTGCTAAATTGTTAGTTTATTAATTCTCATCTTGTTTTTTTACATGTTCATGAGTAAATAAATGATCCATGCAATACTCATAGTTACCGTCACATTTTGAACAAAAACGGAATTCTAAATTCTCATCATCTAATTCTGTCCTGCCACAAACTGCACATTTATGTCTGGTTATGGTTTTTCTACCCTGAAATTCTACCACATTGCCTGTTCTGCCGGAGGGTCTGACCTGCCTTCTAAAGTCAGCTTTTCTCTTAATCTCCTTTGGAGAAACTCTCTTATAGTTCCTGGTGGATAAAAAGTATATCAGGAAGTTGCCTAAGGCAAGAATGATTGCGATACACAGGTAATATTGTTTTGCCATGAAAAGCCGGACTACATCATACGCAATCATAGCTCCATAGAGATATGCCAGATATTTCACTTTAACCGGCAGAAAATAAAACAAATAAAATTGTACATTCGGATATAATGCAGCAAAAGCAAAAAACATAGCTCTATTAATATAGGTAAGTCCGATTATTGGACTTGTTCCGGTATTAATATAAATCACTAAAACAGCTAATACATTAAGCAGAATACCGGATAAATAATACAAATTAAAGCGAAATGCACCCCATGCATTTTCTAAAGAATTTCCTATCATATAATATAAATACAACTCCAATGCCAAAAACAAAATATTACCGCCAAAGGGTTGAATTATAAAAGTAAAAATTCTCCACACTTCACCTTGCAATACTTTTTCAATATCAAGCATCAGATAATTGTAATAAAACGCAGGATTTATAGCGTCTAATAAAAATCCTAATGCATAAAGCACTATAATATACACCATTAAATTATGAATGGCATATTTACCAAACTTTCTGTTCAACTTATTAATAAAATTCATCTAAGTATCCACTTCTTTCTCTCATTATTATTCCTTTGGGCTTCTTCCTATGTGAAATGATAGAAATTCTTAGTTGACGTGTTTTGTCAGCTTAGGATTTCTTTTCACACTTTACTCCCTGCTATAAAGCAACCTCTAAAACAAGCCTTTCTTTCTAAATATATAAGCAGCCAGAAATGTTAATAAAAAGGCAATCCCTATAACAATAAAAAAACCATACGGCGATTCACCGCCGGGAATTCCCTTAACATTCATTCCATAAAAGCTAGCCACCATGGTCGGAATTGCCATAACCATGGTAACTGTTGTGAGAAATTTCATAACAATATTCTGATTATTGGAAATAACCGACGCAAAAGCATCCATTGTACCGCTTAGAATGCCGCTATATATATTTGCCATTTCAATCGCCTGCTTATTTTCAACAATTACATCCTCAAGTAATTCCGTATCCTCAGGGTATTGTTTGATATTATCAATCTTTAACATTTTTTCCAAAACCACTTCATTGGAGCGCAAAGAAGTGGTAAAGTACACCAGACTTTTTTCCAATTCCAATAGTTCAATCAGCTCACTGTTCTGAGTGGATATATGAAGCTTTCTTTCAACTTCTTCACTCTTCCTGTCAATGATACGCAGATACTGCAAAAATACGGAGGCATTTTTATAAAGAATCTGCAAGATGAATCTCGTCTTTTTAAAGGTAAAGAAGTCTCTAACCCGTCCATCCATAAAACTTTTTAATACCTTGGTTTCCTCCAGACACACCGTTACCAGCACATCCTTTGCAACTACAATTCCTAAGGGAATGGTAACATAACGACCTTTATTATTTCTTTCCTCCATCGTTGGAATATCTACCAAAATCAATGTATAGTCATCTTCAACTTCAATTCTTGATCTTTCCTCTTCATCGAGAGGTGCTCTTAAATGGTCAATATCAATATGACAGGATTCTGATATCTCCAAAAGTTCTGTTGCTGACGGGTCAGTCATAACAACCCAGCATCCCTGCTCAATGGAGTTAATCTGACGGGTTCCATCCTCATAAGTTTTAAAAATTTCTATCATAATCTACTCCTTCTACTGCATATCAAGGCAGTAAAAGAAGATTTCTTTTATTATTTATATCTAAACTGCCTTGTGCAGTGCTTTTATTCTTTTTTTACACGGTCGATAGCTACTACTGCTACTGGGCCCAGCTTCCATCCGGGTTCACATCCTTTCACATACATAGATTTTGTTTTAAGTATCCACTTAATTATATGTTTTATAACTATCTTTGTCAAATAGAAAACATTCATAGGCATTTAGGACTAATTACATATGGAAGAAACTAAATTTACAGAAATTACAGAAGCTTCTGTATTCCATGTAAAGTGGATTACCACTGAAGGTGAATACACTTCTGGAACTTCCTCCTGCATTCAGACAGACTTTAGTGAGAAACCAATATTAATTACTGCTTTTCATTATTTTTGGCCCAAGGATGCCGAAAGTTTTACCGGCAGTGATGATAGATTATGTTCTTGGAGGAGAACTATTCGATATGGTTACAGAAGATGAACTGGAAGCATCTATAAAAGAGGTCATTACCATAAAAGACGCAGCACCCATACCGGATATTAAGCACGATTTATCAGCCTTTTACATAAATGTTGATGAAAATATTTATTATATACTTATCGGTTAACAGACTCTGTATACCCGCAATCTGGATAACTGCTACAACCTAAAAAAGACCCATACTTACCATTTCTTTGTATAAGCTTATTACCACATTGGGGACAGACCCCTTCAACAGCAGTAGAACGCTCATTATCCGTCGAAAT
>Ga0160506_100240_pt1 | contig 12852 bp, 10 predicted proteins | sample DID2874_E49MG_FD_108204 | JGI IMG/M metagenome (GOLD analysis project Ga0160506, IMG submission 108204) | Enriched chicken feces microbial communities from UW Madison campus, WI, USA - DID2874_E49 MG | ecosystem: Host-associated > Birds > Digestive system > Large intestine > Fecal | place: USA... | reverse complement strand
GAAACCCTCGGGCAGAAATGCTCGGGGGTTTTTCTTTTTGTCGTCTTTTTAGTATAAGGTTGTACATCCGGGCCAGTGCGTCCAGCTCATTGATCGTGGGGAATAACATGCAGGTAAAATATTTAGCAGGGATTGTCGGCGCAGCATTGTTGTTAGCAGGTTGCAGCTCCAGCAACGAATTGACCTCTGGTGGCCAGAACGTACGCTTTGTTGAAGATAAACCAGGTTCTGAATGCCAGCTGTTAGGTACCGCAAGCGGCACGCAGAGCAACTGGCTGTCCGGACAGAATGGTGACGAAGGCGGCTCCATGCGCGGCGCGGCAAACGCCCTGCGTAACAAGGCCGCAGAGATGGGTGGCAACGTCATTTACGGCGTCAGCAGCCCGACGCAGAATCTGCTGTCCAGCTTTGTGCCGACCGATAGCCAAATGAACGGCCAGGTTTATAAGTGCCCGAACTGATTTAACCGGTGCCTCTCTTGCCTAAATTGAGGCACCCTCTTGATCTCTTTTTATTGCTTGCTGAGTTGCGCCTGAGTTTGCTGGTAGAACGCATGCAAAGGACGCAGACACTCCTCCAGCGTCATCATTCTTCCTGGCTGAGAAGGGATGATTTGGCTAAAAATCTGGCTGGGCTGGCGCTGGGTATGCACTTCTTTCAGCTTTGGGCTTCTCTCAATTAAGCGCATTACAACGATATTTTCCTGCTCTGATGGATGAGCGGCGTTGGTTTTAATCACTGCGCCGGAGATGATTTTTCGCCCTTCCTCTGTGTCACAGCAGTACAACACGCCGAGATAATGGGAAAACAGATTGAGCTTCCATTCATCCTGAAGATACTGCTGATAATCAACGTTGCTGGTATTCGTTAAATCCACCGCATAAAGCATCAGGCCTTCCAGCGAGGAAGTTAAATAATTAATCAGATCGCTATCACCCGTGTGTTTAAGAGACTGCTGAATGCCCACCAGCAGCGCTTCAACTTGCATATCATCAATACGCAGCGTAGCAATTTGCTCATTTTGCAGCACCAGAATGAGCGTTGACCAGGTGTCGCCGGGTTTTAACGTTATCGACATAATACGCCTTTCCGGATTAGGGTGCTGTACTTCAGGTATATCGATCGCCGGTGTATTTTCTATAAGGCGTTCATTAAAGGCCACCAGTTCATTCTTATAACTTTCACCTTCAGCATTTAAGCGCTGCAGGACGATGGCCATTCTGTGCTGCAGAACTAACAGGAGATCCGCAAGAATCGGCGCCTGAAGATAATAAGACTGACAGAGTTGATTACTCTGTTTGACTTTGAGCATTAAAGCCAAAAATTTGTCATCATATTTAATAGATGCGGTATTAAAACCAATAAATGTTCCTTGCATACGGATCTCCTTTTCCTGGTGGTTACGCTGGTACCTGCATATGGAGCTGTGACATATCAATGATGCGATCGGCTGAGGCAATGGTGGATGGCCGATGGGCAACAATGATTCGGGTAATGCTTAAACCAGAGATAGACTGGTTAATGACCGATTCATTTTTCAGGTCGAGATGGCTGGTGGCTTCATCCATAAAAAGAATGCTGGGTTTTCGATAGAGCGCGCGAGCGATTAAAATTCTCTGTTTTTGTCCACCTGAGATACCTAAGCCAAGCTCGCCGACAATCGTTTCGTACCCCATCGGCATTTTCATGATTTCATCATGGATATTACATCTGCGTGCGCACTCAACGATAAAGTCCATATCGGCATTATCTTCAAAGCCGCTGATATTATCGATAAGCGAGCCTGAGAAAAGGCGGTCCTCCTGAAGGACGCAGGCCGTTCCGAGACGAAAGTTATTGATGCCAATTTTTTGAATATCAAGGTTATCCGCTATCACGTCACCGCTGGTGGGCGCTAACAGACCGCACATGACTTTCAGCAGCGTGGTCTTACCGACGCCGGAAGGGCCAACCAGCGCGATGGATTCGCCGGGCTCAACGGTAATATTTAAATTAGAAAAAATAGGTTGTGAGAACGGATCGTACTGATAGCTGAGATTCTTCACTTCTAATTTCACGCCAGTATTTTCTGCAAAAACCCGGCGTGCAGGCAGCTCTTTTTCCGGCTCGCTAAATACAATTTCTGAAAGACGCTCATTATGTAACGACAGCATTCGCAGCTGCATGACCAGGTCGATCAAGCTTGATGCGCGCTGGGAGAATTGCCCACGATAGGCGTTAAAAGCCATAAACATACCGAGGGTCATATTGTTATCAATGACCATGATCGCGCCCAGCCAGAGTACGGCGACCTGATCGATAGAGGTAATAAAAGTATTAATACCGCCAAACATCATATCGAAGCGAGTCTGTTTGATACCGGCATTGCAGGCGTCAATGTTGATATTTAACCAGTGCTGCGAACGACGCTCTTTTAAGTTCAGCGCTTTAATGGTGGAAATACCGTATAGGGACTCCATAAAGTGCGAGCTGGAGCGTGCGCCCTTGATAACCTGCTCTTCGGCAACGCGACGGTAGAAGCTGTAGGTGGCAAAACGCATGATGGCATAGCATAAGGTGAACCCAACCACGACCCAAACCAGCCAGCCGCCGTACAGCGTTAACATGACCAGCAGGCCAATCGTCATGATTGAGTCGATAATGCCGGTAACAATGCTATTGGTGAAGGTGGAACGGATAGTATCCAGCGACGAAAAACGAGACTGAATATCCCCTAAATGACGTTTTTCAAAAAAGGATAACGGCAGGCTCGTCAGATGATCGAACAGCGTGGTTTTCCATTGGATGTTCGTCAGCGTATTTAGCGTTAATGAGGTCCACGCTCGCAGCATACTAATAAAGGTACGGAAAAGCGTGAAGAAGACCAGGCCGATACAGATAACCGAAAGCAGGCTCTGGTCGTGCGCCATGATGACATGGTCAGTCACCAGCTGCGTACCAATAGGTAATAGCAGGCCGATAGCTTCAACCACCACCGAAAAGGCAAAGATTTTTAGCAGGACCGATTTAAGTCCCACAATATTGCGCATCAGGTCTAATAGACGCAGGCGTGATTTTGCCTGTTCTTGCTGAAAGTTTTGGTCCGGCCATAGCTCCAGCGCAACGCCGGTAAAGTTATTGGACATTTCCTGGATACCAATAACCCGCTTACCCAGCGCCGGATCGTGAACAATAAAGCTGTTTTTACGTACCTTAGTGAGCACGACGTAATGATTCATTCCCCAGTGGATAATACAGGGTAGCTTCAGCTGCTTGATTTCATCCAGATCCAGAGAGAGGGCCCGGCTTTTCAGACCGGCATGTTCCGCCGTTTTGCTCAGCGACATGAGCGTAACGCCCTGAGAAGGGCTACCGTAACGATGGCGGAAGTTGAACAGGTCGATATTAAGCCCGTAAAAGCCGCAAACCATTGCCAGACAGGCGATACCGCATTCGGCGGCTTCCGACTGTAAAATAACCGGCGTTTTATGACGGAATGAGAAATTAAGCTTATCGGTAATGGTTTTAAATAGTTCTTTATTCATCGATCGGGCCACTCACGCTTTGCGTCATCTTATAGAAAGGAGTAAACATCCACATGTAAAGCGGGCGTTCTTCAAGGAAAACTACCGCCTGAGCCTTCAGACCGTTAGAGAGCGTGAGCGTTTTTCCATTGTAGCTAAAGGTCTTGTCCTTGATTTTTATAATTGCTTTATAGAGCGCTAATTCCTGCTGATTAGTGCCGTTGCTGACATTGGTATATTCTGCCATCTCCTGACGTGACGCCGGGACTGAGGAAATAGAAACAACCTTACCTGGAAATTGGCCAAATTTATCGGCAGGGAAAGCATCATAGCGAATATTAATGGTGTCCCCGGGTTTCACGTAGGGGATGGTGTTATTGGGTAACCAGAGGATCAGATAATACTCAATATCACCGGTAGGTTTGATCTGCGCCAGGCTGCTGCCGTTCTCTACCATCTGCCCTTTAGTCACGGCCAGCGATTCAATCTTACCGTTGGTCGTTGCTTTAATAATCAGATTACCGTTAGCGTTCGATTCTACCAGCTGATTTTTATAATCATTGATTTGGTTATGCTGGCTTGAAATCTGATTATCAAAGTCTGCTGCTTTGGTGATTTTATCGCTGCTGGTTTGCGTGAGCTGAGATTCCAGCTGCATCTTTTGAGTCACCAGGGATTGATAGGCGCTTTGCTGTTGAAAATATAGCGAGTGCTGATAGTTATACTGATCTTTAGTTATCAGACCATCCTTTAAGTATTTATCATAGCTGGCCAGGTTGGTATGCATTTTGTTTAAGCCTACCTGAGTATTAGCCAGCATACGGTTGGTTTCCGTTAACGAGGCGCTGGTGGTCTTAATCTGTTTTTCAAGAGCAGCGAGCGTTTCAGCCTTATTACGCGTCAGTTTGCTTATAATATCTTCTGCGTTAGCAATTTTTTCATTGATAACTTCAATCTGAGCCGCGCTAACGTTGCCACCGATCGTATTACGTGAAACGTCAAGCTCGTAAAGCGGTTGGCCTTTTTTGACAATGTCTCCCACCTTTACATGCAGATTCACAACAAAACCCTGCTGTGGGGCAAAGACGTTAACGGAGTGAGGGAGCGTAATGACCTCTCCGCGTACATCAATACGCTGGGTAAAGGTGCAAAATATGAGTGAAAGCACAATGGCAATAAGAAAAATAAATGCCAGAAGAGTGACTAGCCACGCGGGAATGCCTGCTAATAATAATGCCTTTCCTTTCCAGTGGGTTTTTTTGTACTCAATCGCTTCCTTGCGATAGATATTTTTTAACATGTGATACCACTTTATTTTTCTTCACAAAAGAAAGGCCCGGATACCCAGGCCTTTTATTAAAGGCTACAAGACCTAACCAAATAAGGGGGCTTTGTATTAGCTTAGAATATTATTTTGTCCAGGGAGTCAGGGTGCCATCGATCAGACCATCAACCATACCCATCGTTTTTTCAAAAGTCACATCCCAACCAACAGAAGCTCCAGCAAGAGCCCCACCAATTGCGCCGACTACTAAGCCCCAGATCATCCCTACACCTGCTGCAGCGGAGCCAACGCCAAAGATACCGCCCCCATTGCTACCATGAGCACCACCAATGATGGAACCATACATACCGGCCATCGTTCCTGCTAATACAGCGCTGGCAACCGCTTCGGCACCGTTACAAACCAGAGATGAAAGAGCTGAGCCGAGTGAAGAGAAGTCCCAAGAATAGCCACCAGAAATAGCTTCCATTTCAAAAACAGTTAATTGTTTCATAAATTTTCCTTATTTATCGAGCTTCTATAATAATATTTACAATATAATATTGTTTGTGATTGATTGGTTTTTTTGAAATGAATCCAGTAGGTGTTTTGGACTTTCATTTCACGACGAATTGTAAGGGTGACTACTTCGATTTCAATTGATTTTTATTAGTTAATGATGAATTTTAGTTGTTCATGTATTTGTGAAGGATGAATTCATAATTCAACGACTCAATATTTAGCGATTGGAGAGGGAATTTACTCTTGACTTTTCTAGTCGTTAGCTTAAGGAATATGGTATCGATTGTGGTATAACAATGCTATATACCACAATCGGATTGGTTATGTTATTAGATGATTTTTATTCTTCCTGGAGAATAATTTCAAATATAGCTCGAACGTTACCTGGTGTTATAGTGTTAGATAGCTTGTAATAGTCCGCAGTGAAGGTAAGAGACTGGCTCTTTTTCACACTGGCAATAGAGTAGTTTTTATAATCAAAAAAGGTGATAGGGCTGGAACCCTGTTTAATTATGAAACCAACATCTTTGGCTCCTCCGATAGTGTCAGGGATGGAGTTTAGCAGTACGCCATCTTTTGACGCTGAGTTCTCAGTTATAGGATTAAACCAGTAGGTATATTTGGTTCCAACGGATGAGTCAGGGCAGCTAATATCGAGCGTAAAGTCTTTCTGCTTGCCAGTTACTCCGCCCTGAGTGATAGCTTTAAGCTGCGATGCTTCTATATTAGATAGATTGACGGTGCTACCGCCCCGTGGATTTATATTGCAGGTAGTTTCCCTGTAAGTGAAAGGACCCAGTTTGATGTTTGCCTGTAATAAGCGGGCAGTTGCAGAGTTTGCATTCACCTGATTGACGCTTCCCGCCCGATAGGATACGGCAATCTCTTTTTTACCGGAGAAACTGGTATCAATATCATCCTGAGTTTTGATTAACCAAACGGTTAACTGTTCAACGGTTGCATCTGGGAGACCGTAGGCAGATACGGTTCCTAATGTTGCCGGAACAGGACGACCATTAACGCCCTTTGTGATCTCCGAAATCTCAAAACCAATACCCGGTATCCCTGTTTCATACACCGGACCGCCGAGGACTCCGGTAACGCCAGGAGCGAGATTGACGCCGGGCGTGGCGATAATAGCGTAAATGTCATTTGCTTTACAGTTACTAAAATTTTTCGCATTAACCACATTTCCACCGACTGTTCTTACTCCCAGTACGCTCCCGGCTCTTAAGGTAGAATCTGATAGAATCTTTGCTGGACTAAATACAACGTTCACCGATGAATAACTACCATCATAACTACAGTCCGCCATAACCGGTATATTTATAAAAAGTAAACTAATAAAAAGGAGTATTTTCTTCATTGTCTGTATCCATCCCTGTTACTGGCAAACCGCAGTGGCCTGAGCAATACCTTCGTTTACCGCAGCCAGGTTATAAGGCGCTTTACACTGCTGCCCGCTCTTTGAACCCCACTGAGCATAGACTTCACCGTTATCTTTCAGGCCGGACAAATAGACCATACCGCCATCAGAAACGATGCTGGCCTGGGCGTTTTTATCCGTGGTCAACGTTACCGTGGCGCCATAAGGAACGTTTTCACCCGACGCTCTCTTAAGAATAAGGAACGCGCGGCGGCCAATATTGCCCGCGAAATTTGCCCGTACCACGGCTGCACGGGTTGGCACCACTTTCTGCGTCGTATTTGGCAATTCCATATTATCTCCCAAAGTCGTGCTATCTAAAGTCACGCTGGTTCGATAGTATGGCGTAACGTAAGGAATAATCGCATAGCCGCGGTAGTCCGTTTCGATCGTCGCGTCGTTTTCCAGACGGACGTTTTTCAGGCCGGGCGCCTTAACCAATACGGCGGTTTCAGACATTTCCTGACCTAATGTTATTCCGTCAGCATGAACCAGCACGCCGCCGCTCAGGCCGTAGTTAATTAACTGACTATTTTTGGCATAGCTGTAGCCAGCGTTAGCTGAACCCATGGAACCACGATAGTTGCCGTAGACGCCGCCGCTGGCATCTTCACGATTGCTGTAGCCCTGCTGGACGTTCCAGTCCAGGTTATGGTTTTCCAGCGCGACGCCGCTCAGAGAAACATACTGATCGGTTGAACCCGGACTGCTGTTGGTCACGTTATAGGTCGCATAGGCATTAGGTAACCAATCGCTTAAAGGAATGGAGATATTAAATGAAACAACATGGTCATCCTCAACGTGACGGCTGGAACCATTATTTCCCCAGCTATAGCGGCTATAGCTATAGCCAGCGTAATAGTTAAAGCGGCGGAACCCGCCGTTATAGCCAATATTCAGCGAGTTATTGCGGCGATTGCTATCCCAATAATCCTCAAAAATGCCGGATACAGAAAGGTTACCTAGCCCCGAACCCAGGCTCTGGCTCACGGTAATATTGGTTCTGTTACGCAGCGAGTGTGGCGTATATCCGCCGTAGCTGTTGTTATAGGTATTCATCACATCAGTTAGCGTATTGTACCCGGAGGTCGAATAGCGGTAGCCGGCTACGGTAATATTGGTGCCGGTTTCAAGGATATTTTTACCGTAGCGAATGCGCCATGACTGGCCGGACGTTTTCTCTTCATCTTTCTTTTTAGACCATGCCGCCGTTACATCGGCGGAAACCGCGCCAATATCGCCGAGGTTTTGCCCGGCGCCGAAAGCGAGCGCCTGGTAATTGGCCGCCGCCTGTACGCCCGTATAGAGAGTGGTATTGCTTAATACGCCGTAGCTGATCGTTGCTTGCGTAAAGGGTTTCTCGTCAACGTTGCCATCGTAGGGACGATATTTCCCGCTGGTAATCTCATACTCCATTTGGCCTTCCCGGAGCATTAATGGCAGAGAAGCGTAGGGCACCACGAAGTTTTGTCGGGAGCCATCGGACTCCTCGACGGTGACGTAAAGGTCACCGTTGCCGCCGGTTGAGTAGAGGTCGGTAATTTCGAAAGCGCCCGGAGCGACAAAAGCCTGGTAAATTTGGTAGCCATTCTGCTTGATGACGATACGCGCATTGGTTCGGGCAATACCGCGAACGATGGGCGCGAATCCACGCAGGCTTTCAGGAATCATGTCCGTGTCGGTTGCCAGCTGAATCCCGGTGAACGGCACGCTGTCAAAGATGCTCGACAGCGAGCTGCTTTCGCCCATGACTAAAGTACTTTTTAACGGGACAATGCTCCGCTGCGCATAGAGATATACGGAATCCCAGTCGCTCTTTGCCCCCGCTGACTTATTCCATGTACTCAAATTGCGCAGGCGCCATGGCCCGAGGTTCAGGCCGGATTGTAAGTTAAGATTGTAATACTCATTATTGGCTTCATAGTCTTTGCCTGAACTAAACTGATAGTTGGTCAGTAAGGCATTAATACCGTCGTCAAACTCATCTGGGGAAACGAAGCCCTGGGCGATAGTGGACAGCGCCGCCTGCGGTATGGATACCAGCAGCTGTTGAGTATTGAAGTTAAAATCGGTGGTGAAATCAGGAATAACATGAGTATCTGCGCAGCCATTCGCATCTTCTTTTAAGCCAGGAAAAGCGTCAGCACGCAAACCATAGCTGGTTAATTTAGCAATGCTTAAACAGGGAACTAATTTCAACGTATCTGTTGTTGGATCTTTTTTTTCCACAAACCGGATATCAGCCGTTTCTTGCAGACTGTTATTTAAAATAACGTCAATGCGATACTCCCCCGGAGCCTGGGCATCGCGGGTGGCGTAGAGGGATAAGTCCGGTATTGAAGAGGGGTCGCTCTGACCGACTGATTTTATAAATGCGGGATCAAAAAAATCACGAGCTAAAGCATTGGCGCATAAACCGAGAGCTAGCGCAGGAACAAGAACGAAAAATGTGTGGGAGGTTCCGGATAGCGCGCCTCCCCTTTTTTTTATAGAAATAGACATACTTTTCACCCTGGCCAATCAAAAAAAAATTTAAATCGATGATGTGTGGGCAGAACCCGAGCCTCCGTTATCAGTGGCGACCTTCCACTCGATTTCTGAACCATTTATACCTGCAGGCAAAGTAAATTCTTTGCTGGAAAAAGCATCAATGTTATTGACTGAGTTGCTAATATCTCTGCCGTTTATTTTTATCGACTTAAAATAAATGAAAAAGGGTGTCGGATTCTTTAGCGTTATCTTATTACCGGATTTATGCCACTGCAGATTTTTAGCTTCGGTATTAATATTCATATCCTGAATGGCGCGAGGACGATAGATAAGACGCATTCTATGGCGTACCGCCAGCTGCAGTTTGTTTTTATCCGCTTCACTGTCGCTGGTTGGCGGAATAGACATTACGTTAAAGAAGTAGACGGTTTCACGATCCTGAGGCGCTTTAGAGATATACGCGTTAGGGAAAATACGTACCGTGTTGGTTTGCTTGCCCTCCAGGCGGAAAAGCGGGGGAGTCACCATAAAAAAGCTGTCTTTCATTCCTTCAGACGCTTCTACCCAGGATTTAATTAAATAAGGCGTGTCATCTTTGTTTTCAATGTTCGTACTGATTTCTCGCGAACCTTCTTTATAAAGATGGCGGGTTGAATCAACCACGACTCCACTCTGGGCCACAAAGCTGACAGAAATAAAAGAAATTGCAGCTAATCTTAATAATGACTTCAGCATAATTCATTCCCTGAATAAAAAATAACGGGGCCTGCCTGAGGCAAACCCCGTTGTACTTATTAGTAGCTAATAGTAAAGGTGGCTACACCTTTAACTGCACCATCGGTAACGCCATTTGCAGTTTTAACGTATGCAGCTTTATAACGCAGGTAAGACGGAGTACCCGCGGTATAAGCAACAACTTTAGGAGTCGTACCGGTGAAGCTTACGCGAGTGCCGTCGGTGTTCACTACGGTAACCGCAGCGTTAGTCGCCGGGCTGGCAGCAGTGTTGGTCAGCACGTTGTCCTGGCCGCTGATATAGTCGCCGGTTACGGTCACGTTGATGTTACCGGTGTAATTAGTTGCACCTTTTTGGCAATCTTCGATTTTGTACTCAATATCTTTTGCAGTTGACATATACGGAGTGTTAACTGCCATTGCGTCCAGTACAGATGCTTTAACATCGTCCAGAGTTAAAGAACCGCCGGAAATCATAGCGGACGGCGTTACGTTACAGGATTCGCCAGTGTCGGTAACGTTACCCAGAATAGTCAGAGAAGAACTGTTCCCTGCCGCGAAAGCCTGAGCACTCAGAACTGCAGAAGCAGCAACCATTACAGCTACAATTGTTTTTTTCATTTATTTAATCCATTTATAGATACTAAAGTCCTGAATAGCGTCAAGGCGAAAATGTTAATTAGGCTGATAGTTAACAACTAACATTCCGCTATGTATGCCTGATCGCTATCGTTATCATTCTCCTGCCGCCGCATTGTGCATACCTGGTATACATAGAGCGTAATGTGCCGGAGCGGTGACAAATCTAAGTGCAGGGCTGATAAAATGCATGTGAATTCTGTTTGAATTTAAACTCTGTTTATTGAAGGTTGCAATTTCACAAGCAGATTTCGTAGATAATATTGAGCATACCCGGAAGGTATAGTTGTAAATCAGTCTTCCCTTTGGTTCAAATATCATGATAATCTTATCTTTGCTCTGGGAAGAGCTGGGATTTATCTTTGAAATTATCTAATCTGGCAGGCTTAAAGGGATGTACTGTGATAGCTAAAGATGAATTTGAATTTAATTCATCTTTGTTTCATATGGAATGGTGAGGGAGGAAAGGGATTATGATATTCAATGAATATATCATTAACAATGAAGTTATTTTTAATGTAAATATGAATGAGCTGCAGCCCGTGGGGGAAAATGGTGAGAGCGTGACGCTGAACGCGCCGACTGCACGCTGCCTGCAACTTTTACTGGAAAGCAATGGAAAAATTATATCCCGAGAAGAGTTTCTGGATAGTGTCTGGAAAACCAGAGGGGTTGTCGTTTCTCAGAATACTTTTTATCAAAACATATCATTGTTAAGAAAGTCGTTAGTGAAAGCAGGATTATCGCAAGATATTATTGTTACAGTCAGGCAGCGCGGGTTTGTTCTCGCCGCAGGCTCAAATATTGCCTCATTCTTACGCTCGGAAGAAAAGGAACCGGAAAACTCTGAAAATGTGCAGGTTACCGCAAGTACCTCTTCGCCTCCGATTGAGAAAAATGTGATGAATAATTCCGCTGTCCGCGAAGATGCGCAAAAAATTTCCCCAGACGATAAAGCAACAGTATTTAAATTACCTGGATGGATTTTGCCTCTGTTATTGGTGATGACCGCAGCAAACATCCTTTCTCTTTTTTTGTAAGTAATAATGAATGGATTAACCGTTTGATTTTATATTCGATTTACTCTCCCCTGGAAGAATAACTACTGATTCTACGAAAATTATAAAGCGTCAGTATTTATACACCAGTAAGTAATAGCAACAGGTAGTCTGCCAGGCAGTGCCCGGCAGACGGATTCGCTATCGTTGCTTCAATCCTAAGTCCAGGGGGGTCTTGCTGGGTTCTCCGCCGATTTCCCGTGCAAGTTTAGGGACTAAATAACCGGAGACCAGAGTGAGTAGTTCGCGCATGATTACCCGGGCCTCTTCGTCACTGACCATGAAATGCGCTGCTCCCTGCACTCTGTCCAGAACGTGCAGGTAATAAGGCATAACCCCGGCATCGAATAACGCATTGCTCAGATCGGCGAGCGTGCGCGCATTATCGTTCACACCGCGTAACAGTACGCTTTGATTGAGTAAGGTGACGCCAGCCATACGCAGGCTCTTCATTGCCCTACGAAACGCGGTATCAATCTCGTTGGCATGGTTAATATGGTTCACCAGCAGCACCTGCAACGAGGATACAGAGATGCGCGCAACCAGGGTATCGGTAATCCGCGCAGGGATCACAATGGGTAACCGACTGTGGATGCGCAGGCGTTTAATATGTGGAATGGATTCCAGCTGGGTAAGCAGCCAGTCCAGTTCATGGTCCTTCGCCATTAACGGGTCACCGCCGGAAAAAATAATTTCATCCAGCTCTGGATGAGACGCGATGTATTCCATAGCCTTCTGCCAGTTGCGCTTCGTGCCCTGGTTTTCCGCGTACGGGAAGTGCCGACGGAAACAATATCGACAATTTACCGCGCAGCCGCCTTTCACCAACAGTAAAGCGCGGTTGCTGTATTTATGCAGCAGACCTGGCACAACGCTATGCTGTTCTTCCAGCGGATCGGTGGAGTATCCTGGAGCATGAATAAACTCCTCCTGGGAGGTAAGTACCTGACGGAGAAGAGGATCGTTTGGATTTCCTGGTTGCATTCGAGCAATAAATGCCCGTGGGACACGCAGTGCGAACAGGCGCTTAGCGTCGCGTCCTGCCAATAGATTCGCATCAGCGTCTACATTTAAAAGCTGCAGCAGTTCATCGGGACTGGTCACAACATCGGCAAGTTGCGTTAACCAATCTTCTCTGGATGGGGTATTTAGGGTTACAATATGCGCCATTTTGTGGCTTAGCTACCAATTAACAAAGTTTCAGAGGGCCTTATGG
>Ga0160506_100233_pt1 | contig 13033 bp, 11 predicted proteins | sample DID2874_E49MG_FD_108204 | JGI IMG/M metagenome (GOLD analysis project Ga0160506, IMG submission 108204) | Enriched chicken feces microbial communities from UW Madison campus, WI, USA - DID2874_E49 MG | ecosystem: Host-associated > Birds > Digestive system > Large intestine > Fecal | place: USA... | reverse complement strand
CTGTTTCCTGCTTGCCATTTCCGATTAAGATAATATTTCCTGCAAAAGCGGCTGCTTCAATGCAGGCTAAAAAGGTGGCAGGCAGCCCACAGGCTTCCACACATACGTCAAAACCATTACCACCTGTAATCTCTTTTACCTCTGCCTGTAAATCTTTTGTCTTGGTATTAATGACTCCATCCGCTCCATATGCCATAGCCATATCAAGCCTTCCGTCCAGCACATCTGCTACATAGACATGGGCTCCACGTAATTTTGCACTAATCAGCGCAAACAGTCCAATAGGTCCGGAACCGATTACCAGTATCTTATCCGTTGGTTTGATTGAAGTTCTGGATAAGGCATGATATCCGATGGAAAATGGTTCAATTAGTGCAAGCTGTTTTGCATCCAGCCCTTTTCCGCTAAATATACGCTCTATGGGCATGACTATGTATTCACTGAAGCTTCCGTCTCTTTGCACTCCCATGGTTTGATTATCGGTACAACAGTTTACAAATCCTCTTTTACAGGAGTAACATTCTCCGCAATTAAAATACGGATTGGCGGTTACTAAATCCCCTGTTTTCAGACCTTTTTTGTTTGTACCAATTTCTACGATTTCTGCACTGAACTCATGTCCCGGTATTCTAGGATAAGTGGTAAAGGGCTGGTTACCGGTATAGCTGGATACATCTGCTCCGCAGATTCCGCAATATTTTACACGAAGAAGAGCTTCACCCTCCCTGATTACTGGCAAAGCAGTCTCAGTTACCTGAATTTTATATGGTTCTGTGATTAATAATGTTTTCATTTTTATACCCATTGCATATCGCAGGCAAGCCTGCGATACTGCCACAAATAAACAGGTTGAAAGAATCCTTGTGTGGCATCCTTCCAATATTTTTATTTTCTTTCAACCTTAGTTCCCATCTGCGACCTTTAGGTCGCGTACAAATCAAGGGGTTGAATATCTTTTACTCAACTTCATACCCTTTGCATATCATAAGCGGTACAGCGATACTATCTCAAATTGTTACCTGGAAAAATCAATATAATCGGGATTCCAAACGACGGCTGTCTTTAACGGGGCTCCCTTAGCATAAATTTTATTCTCATATGCAGCCAGAGGGTCTTTAATAAATTCCTCTTTCTCAATTAATTCCACGATTTCATCATAACGACTGTCTGTGAGAATGCGGATAGCTTCTTCCATATGATCCTGCCTAAAATTAATGGAACCCATAATTAAATGATTTTTAAATCCAAAGGGCATAGTATCAAACTGTATCTGAGGTCCCAAAGAAAAGCTGTTATAAATTCCGTTACAGCCTAAAACCTCCTGTTCAAAGGCTAATTTATGCTCCGCATTGGTACCGCTGACACCAATAAATGCAGTTGCTTTCCCACCTAAGGCAGCAATGACAGCACCAGCCAAATCTTCTTCTGATTTATAATTATTCTGCACATACACAGCTTCTGCCTGCTCTTTGGCAAATGTTACTTTAAGGCTGTCTTCCTCACTTCTTCCAACAAAAACAATCTTCGCCTCAGGATATTTCTGTCTGATGAGGTCTCCCATAAACATACCGGTAGTACCAAGTCCAAAGATAACAGTCCTTGCAAATAACTGCTTTCTTGCATATTCCCTGGCTTTAGATTCACTACATTTATGCTTTGCCATTTCCATTCTAAAATTATGAGCTTCTCCTAAGTCCTCCATCCTCTCTCTTTGAAACACCATACAAGCGTAAGGATCCGGAAAAACCATCTTCTTTGCAAAAGATAATGCTACCTTTCCATCCTTTACAAATCCATCTGGTATTCTTAAAAGCATATCCGGATGATAGTAATTTTTATCGGAAAATAACCCATCAGCACCATCACAGCCATATTCGAAATAAGACTCCTCTTCTGTATATCTGGTGGGATCATAGCTATTGCCTCCCCTGATTAATACCACTGCAAATCTCTCTTCTGAAGGTATCCATACCAAACCTTCATGGCCATTGATTAATCGATTTTGCCCCTCCGGAAATTTATTTCCTAGCCTTCTCTCCTGTCCCATCTTCATGAGCTCATGGTCGGTCCCGCAAAAGCCTACAATTACACTCTCTGCCACAATTCCCTGCTTTTCTTCCTCTCCTCTTAACCTTCTTCTTGGTGGGTCAATTAGCTCTACATCCCCATAAACTAAAGGTCTTTCCTTATCATTTTGAAAATAGGTTGCCTTTACCTTCATATTGCTTATTCCTCCTTATTATGAAATTGAAACGTTTTAATTTTACCATAAAAATGATATTTATATTTTTATCTAAAAGGTTAACAATCTTCTAAACTGCTAACCTATGATAATATTCCTTATTTCTTTATCCGGCTGATTCATCCTCTCGAGCAAAAGCTTGGCAGCTAATCTTCCCAGTTCTTCCACCGGCTGCCTGATACCGGTGTAATTGTCCTGGAATCTGACAGGAATTTCGAAGGTATCAAACACCAGGATTCTCATATCCTCCCTGTCATTGGCATTGACAGCCCCCGCTGACAGCTCATAGTTACTGGCAAATACCGCTTCCAATCCATATTGCTCCAGCCTTTTCATGCCCTCATAGCCTTCCTTAAAGCTGTATGCTTTACATACTGCCCGGTACTTGTCTTTAATTCCGAAAGCTTTTAGTGCCCTGACATATCCCTCACGTCGTTGTCTTGCTGTTGATATGTAGTCTGGTCCTTCTATTATACCGATTTTTCGTATGCCGGTTTCTAGCAAACGGACAACACTTTCATAAGTCATTCCTTCATTATCGGCAATAACAGAATCAAAAACAGGTTCTTCTAAAATTCTGTCAATCAAAACGAAAGGTGTATCCCCGGCTGCCTTTTTCAGTTCCAGAGTTTGGAAGCCGCTTGGCATAAGTACCATCCCATCTACCTGTCTGCCTTTTAAGAACTCAATACGTTCAAGCTCTCTCACTTTGTCACCACTGCAATCCGTAATAATGACACAGTAGTTATATTTTTGAAGTTCTTGTTCAATACTCTCAATAACACGCATACTAAACATATTCGCCAGAAAGGGAACTATCACACCGATTGTCATGGTTTTGCCGGTTTTCATACTCCGTGCAATGGCATTGGCTTCATAGCCTAACTGTATAATAGCCTGCTCAATTGCTTCCTGGTTTCTCTGTTTTAACTGTTCTCCGTTCAAATATCTGGATACCGTTCCCACGGAAACCTGAGCTGCCTTTGCCACATCTTTGATAGTTGCCATAATCTCCACCTTTTTGAAACGTTTCATTTCTTTCAATGTAACATATATGGCTTAGATTTGCAAGCTCTAAATTAATGATATGGCAATGATTATTAAGTGAAATTGCGCAATGTAGTACTGGCTAATCATGTCTAATTTTGGTATAATAGGCAGAAAGCACTACAAAAATTGAATGTATTAACATTATGAGGTTACAAATGACGAATAAAAAAAATCAAAATAGTTTTATCAAACAAGCCGGGATTCTGGCTGTAGCAGGTATTGTCTGCCGCCTTATCGGCTCGTTGTATCGAAGCCCCCTGGCAGGTATTATAGGCGATGAAGGAAATGGCTACTATAGCGTTGCCTATAATATTTACACAATTATATTACTGGTTTCCTCCTATAGTATACCTTCAGCCATTTCAAAAATTATTGCCCAGAGACTGGCTGTAGGCGAGTATAAGAATGCACGCCGTATTTTTTTGTGCTCCCTGTTTTACGTGGTAGCAGCCGGTGGTATCGCCAGTCTGTTTACCTATTTTGGTGCCGGATTATTGGTAAAATCAGAAGCAGTTCCTATTCTTAGAATCTTTGCTCCTACTATTTTTCTCTCGGGTATTTTAGGGGTATTCCGAGGATATTATCAAGCCAGAGGAACTATGGTGCAAACGGCCATATCCCAGGTGTTGGAACAACTTATTAATGCGGCAGTGAGTCTGATTGCAGCCTACTTCCTTATGGATATGGCAGCCGGTAAAGGGTCTTCTGCCCAGGCCATATACGGTGCCTCCGGCAGTGCTTTAGGAACCGGTGCGGGAGTTCTGACTGCTTTATTATTTATGCTGTTTATCTACTTATTTAACCGTAAATCAACCTATAAAGGCTTAAACTATTCTGGTGATAAAGACAATCAGGTATTGCCATATGGAAATATATTAAAGATTATTATTAGTATGGTTACTCCCGTCATCTTAAGCACCTTTATTTATAATTTTAACACCACCTTAAATCAGTCACTTTATATTCAGTCTATGATATTAAAACATAACTATTCCTTTAAAAATGCCTCCACTTATTATGGTATATTTTCAGGTAAAGCAGTAGTAATTTCTAACATACCCATTGCCATTGCTTCTGCCATGTCATCTGCCATAATTCCGGAACTTTCCGCCAGCTTTGCAAAAGGTGAGTTAAACGCTACCAAACAAAAGATAACCGCCTCTATCCGCTCAGCCCTATTAATTGCCATCCCCTCTGCTGCAGGCATCGCGGCTTTATCAGAACCCATTGTTCGTCTTCTTTTTAACCAGCCGGAATCCATTGCTCTGACAGTAAGCCTTCTGCGTGGCTTAAGCCTTACGATTATATTTTATGCCCTGTCCACCATTACAAATGCAGTTCTACAAGCAATCGGGCAGGTAAAACTGCCTGTTATAAATGCAGCCGCCTCTTTAGCACTTCAGACCATTATAGTACTGCCTCTGTTGCTATTTACAGATTTAAAACTTTATAGCTTAGTAATTGCCGCATTTGTATATTCTATGTCCATGTGCGTATTAAATTGGATTTCGATTCGTAAAAGTCTTGGTAGGGATTTTACACTGCCTTTCGTGAAAATGTTTTTGACACCTTCACTTATTGCTGTTATTATGGGAATTCTTACAGCTGTGGCGTATGAGCTGTGTAATAAGGCATTCCAAAGGAACAGCATTTCTTTAATGATTGCTGTTGTTCTGGGTGTATTGGTATATTTTGTTGGAATTATAATTACAGGTGTTCTAACAAAAGAAGAGTTAGAACATTTTCCTTTGGGAGATAAACTGATAAGGTTGACCAGAAAACTATGTATTAAGTTACACACCTGATTAAACTATAGCTAATTTTATAAGTATAGTTAAAAGGGCTAATTGTAGGATTACACTAGAATGGTTATTTTAATCCATAACTGCCTCCTATATACTTTTAGATACTATAAGCAGATAAGTATATAGGAGGTTTGGTTTTCATAAAGCACTTTGTATTATGCAGGTTATTGACAATATTATCATTTGTTAAAATTGATTTTTCCTTCAGCTATTGCAATCGCTACATCATAAAAAGATTTAACATTATCTCCGCTGCCCTCTGTTAGACGCTTGTAAACCTTACTTATGGGAGACATTATATTACTCTCATCATGACTTAATACAGGCACGCCATTTTCAATCTTCCACTTATATCCTTTTTCATATAAAACATTATATAGCAGCGTTTGTCCAAGATAGCTTCCAAAAATCAAGGACATATTCCAAATTTTATTTTCTTCTTTATTTCTTGTTTGTTTACTTCTATAGTAATTCTCTAAAAGTTCCTCCAGCTGCTCGATACTGTCTGGTGAATAATCCAGGGAAACGTTAGCCTCGGCTGCACATTCCATAGCTTTTTCTACTAATCCGTCCAGAGTAAGGTTTTCGTAATCAATATCAACCCATATTGTTTTTTTCTTTTTAAACCATTTAATCATATCGTACCAATCCATTCGTATTTTTCAGATATTTTACAAGTGCTTACTTCTTATTCAGTTATGTATGCCCAAATTGATTTTTAATTGCTTTTGGCTTCATTTTCATCTTTTTCTATCTCATTAGAATGGAGTTCATTATAGATGATATCATTATAAACTTTCATGCTACTAACTGTATTTTCAGAAATATATTCTCCTGATAAATAAGACCTCCATAATTTATGGTATTGAAAAACAGCTTTAATACCCTTTACATAGATTGACGCAAATAAAAACCACATAATAACGTTCTTTCCGCCATATCCCTCTGCAAATAGTAATAGCTGTGATGCAATATAATATATTAAAATAAATACAGCACAAAATCGGCTTCTTGCAAACTGAATACCTAATCCAAGCAATAGTAATACTATAACATCTGCTAATACGGCGCGACCCATAATAATACCCGCTACAAAAGTAATTGCTGCGCTGAGAAATGCCGCTGAGGCTGCACTTATAACTCCGGTTTTTATATTCTTAGGCACTTCGTTTTTCCAGAAGCTTTTTTTATCCATCTCTAACATGTTAATTACTCCTTATTATCACTTTCATTCCCCAATAATGCTTTCATTATTGCACAGTTGAAAATGTCATAAAATGGGCAATTAGTCACTTTTATAGCAAAATAGGTAATATTGATTATCTGCAACTTAGAATGGGATAATGAATTTTTAGACACACCCCAAGTTTCTTTTATGGATAATTTTACTTTCTGATAAAATTATGCTATAATAGCATTTAGTTTAATTTTTGAAAGGAGCCTGGGCATATACATAAACCCAGATATCTAAAGACATGCAGAATCAAAAGAATGTAAAGAATGATTTATTAATTATTCTAAAAGGTTTTATTGTTGGTTCCTCAATGAGCGTACCGGGAGTAAGCGGCGGAACCATGGCTATTTTGTTAGGTATCTATGATAATCTCATAAGCGCGATTAGCAATTTTTTGAAGGATATAAAGGGCAACTTAATATTTCTTATCAAATTTTGTATAGGTGCAGGTGTTGGAATTGGCTCTTTAGCCTTTCTCATTAAGTGGTTGTTAGATAAGTTTCCTTTTTTTATTTCTTTTTTCTTTTTAGGTGCAGTAATTGGCGGTATTCCTGCCTTGTACAAGAAAACCAAGGAATCTTCTCTTAGAGTATCTTCTGTGTTATATTTTCTTCTTGGGCTTGTCATTGTTATATCAATCGGCTTTATCCCTACGGGAAATATTGATGTCAGTGTCGGCTCAGGTGTAAGTCATTACCTTATGCTATTAGTAACTGGTGTCGTTATCGCACTAGCATTGGTTTTACCAGGTATCAGCACTTCCCATATGCTGATTGTGCTCGGTATGTACGATTCCATGCTTCTTGCAATAACGAAATTTGATATTGTTTATATTGGTATCTTAGGCGTTTCTACCTTAATTGGGGTTTTTTTGGTAACAAAACCTCTGGAATGGACCATGAAGCGTTTTCCTCATCAGACATATTGTATCATTATAGGTTTTGTACTTGGCTCCACCTCTGAGATATTCCGTGACAAGATACTTCCTGCCGTACCTGTAAATGCAGGTTTTGACTGGTGGATTCCCTCCGGTTTAATAGCAATAGTTATTTTTGTACTTGGCTACAAAGCTATCCTTGCTTTATCTAAATTTTCAAATGACTAGTGTACTGTCCGGTTGGTACTTAGACTAATTACGCAGAATGAATGTTCAGACAAGTTGTTTAGCAAGTTATTAATGTAAAATAACCAGAAGGCTGTTAGGATATGGCCAACTGGTTATTTTTTCTTTTTAGTACATTTACTTTTCTTTTATACTCTATTGCTGTCATATACGGTACCTTTCTGTATTACTACAATTCTCACCTAATTTCTATGGAAGATGTTGTATATTTGTGTTACAATTTGTTATATTAATATGTTCACAAGAGATTTACTTAGGAGGTACCTTTGAAAACGAAAATAAAACTTACTCTAATTCCTTTATTAACAGCTCTATTATTAACATCCTGCAACACACCAACGAAACAGCAAGATGCCACCTTATCACCAAACAATACTACTCAACCGGAACAATTTTCTGAAAGTGAAACAGGTAAGCAGATTGAAGATGAGACCTCAGACACTGTGAATAAAACCTTAGAATCTAATTTACTTGGCAATACCGATATGGTACCGTTATCAGATTATCTTTCTGATACCTTAGAAGTTACCTATGATGCGAAATCAGATACTTATGTCTTAATTGAAAATGGACATATAAATCAGCCCTATCTATTAAAAATAGGAGAACCCAGCTATCTCTATAATAATTATAGAATAGTTATGGACGATTCACCTGCTCTGGAAAATAATGAATTGTATGTTTCCCGTAGTTTTACGGAAAGGCTGTTATTTAATAAACTGACCGGTGGGCAAGATGTTGAGCCACTTACTGACTACGAGACTGAGAATATTTCCCGTAAAAATGCAGGACTTGATAGCATTGCTCCTCTAGATTTTCAAAACATTCAGTTGAATTCCCGCCTTAAAGAACTTTTATCTGGTGACAAATATCTGGATAGTGATTTTACCAAAGGAATTGTTAAAAATAATATTCTAATTACAGCAGACCGCTTTAAGGAAATAATACTTACAGTAGAAGGTGAACCCCTTCAAATCGGAGACAGCCTTTCAAAACTTATCAAGGTACTTGGTTCTCCCAATATCCCGGTATCAGAATATGACCCGTTTTATTGTTATAAAACCGACAGCTTTTATATTGGCTTTGTAGGCACAGATGTGATTGAAGCAGTTGTTTTATACGCGCCGGATCCTTCTGAGAATATTAATATGAAAGACTTAATTGACAGCTTAGCTGCCTTTCCCTGTTTGACTGATGAAAATCATGATTGGTATGAAATTAATCACATTAATGGCGGAGGATACTTAGTTGAGATGAATAGCATAGGAATCTCCATAACAGAATTTGACCAGAAATATGTTGAAGTCTATAACAATTTTGAAGATGAACTATATCAATTTAAGGGTATCGGAAACTATGAAATACGATATATAAATCAAGATGCCCTCTGCAATTATATGTATTCCCAATTTGCCCAGTATCAAGAGCTTGAGGATAATTTTAAAACAGATGCAACCATATCTCCAAACGGAACCTATTCCTTGATTACATATTGGAGATATAGTATGGATAATGGTTTAATTATTAGAACAAATGATTTCAGTAAACCAGATATGGGTGGTTTAGGTTCCGGTGATTTACACTATCAATGGTTAAATGATAACCACATCTTTTACGGCGGACGATATGGTAACCCTAATTTATACATTAGAAATGTGGAAAATGAATATGAAATTGAAGTATTGGAACAGTTTAAACTCCAAGAGGAACCGGATATCCTTAAGTATAACTTTGATAATCCGGTAATTACTTCTAACTCTATTACTTTTTATCATGAAACTGAGAAAAACAAGGAATTTACAGTTAATTTTAAAATGAATGACAATGGGAATATAGAATTAACTTCTTGTAATTTTAATGCCAAAGAATTACGAATAAAATAATAAACTTTAGGATGGCTGTTGCAATTTAGGCTGTGTGACAGAGAAATCTCTGTCATTCATTTTAGTATTGTAACCCCTTTTCCTATATCAAATCAACCGACATATTTTAACGAAGTTGGTTACTTATAAAATGTTTACTTCTTACTTATTCCCATTATGATTTCTGCCTTCAAAAACTCTATATAGATTTTACCTTCTCCTTTAAAGTTATACATAATAATTAAGTATTGTAAAACTACCTACTTCACATCTTTTGTATAGCGTTTTGCAATTTACCTAATTATACCTAATAATAAAGGAGAATTTTATGTACAATAAAAGTTCTAAAAAGTGGATTCTAATTGTAATGCTACTACTAATACCGGCATTCATTATATTGTTAAAGTTAAGTCGTTCTGGAGTTCTTGGTGACTTAACAGTAACAGAAAGTTTAAAAACATATGTCACAACATTTGATTGTGACATATCGGATGAGGGATCTTACCTGTTGGTAGACGCTTATTTTCCCAAGCCTAACTTAAAAACTAAAAAAGGCAATGCAATTCTAACTATGAAGGGAATGGACAGTGCCATTGGTAACTATGCCGTACCAATCTACCTTATCAGAGTCGCATTACCCATCGGGAAGCAGGTTAGCAGCATATACATTAATGAAGATACCCTTGGAGGCAGTATATACAACATTGAATTTTCAAAACAAAAAGGTGGTGTTCCCTCTCTTTATAAAAAACAGCTTGGATTATTTGGAATTCATTTAGACCAGAGTGTAACCTTTAAAACTAAGGATTACAATAATTATAAATACATAGAATTCTATATATGTCCGATTTCTTACAATTCCTTCAGCCATAATGCAGATTATAGAGCTTATATACAATACAAAGTAAAATTAGAACAAGATAACTGGAGCTCCGCTCTTTCTGCCAGTGAAAAGGAGGCCTTTCGCAATATACTTGATAATCCCAGTTTCATTAGATAGAGCCAGCAATTTTTTGTACTGACATATTCGTCCTTTTGTTTTGTGTGAATTACCTATACTTTATAGGAGGACATTTACACACGAGACTTATAATCATATATCTAGGACATGTCTGAATACTGCTTGTTCCATTCAAAGTGGTGCACTCAGAAGGGAACAATGAGTTTTCAGACACACCCTAGGAACTCTATAAATTGTCGCAGTTAATATCCCAGGTCTTTAATCAAGATTTTTATTTCTTCCTTAAATTCTATAGGTGCATATGTATAAATAATTGTATTATCAACCTTTAACAAAGTGAAATAAATTTCTTTTTTTATAGTATCATAATAATATTCCATATATTTGTTGTTTCTTGGTGTAATGGACCAATTATTACTTTCCATAATGTTTTTACAGATATTTAAAGCTATATTATCACTAGCCATATCATAAAATTCAATGGCGTAGTTTTTACCTACCGCAATTAATACAACATTTACTTCGCCTTCTAAAAATTGGTTTGAAGCATTTGATATAGTATAATCACTTTTATTTGTAAAATACTTGATGAAGTTATCCTGACTTATGGGTATTTTTTCTTTTTGGGTTCGGAGTTTATCTTGTGGACACATTGTAACTACAAACAATAGTATTCCAAAAGTAAATAGGCGTAAAAGTAATATTCTTTTCCGTTTATGCATCTGCATCTTATCTCCATCTTTCGCTTATAAACCAAGACATTAGGAAAATGGTACGTATATCAATTTAGTAATTACCTTTTTCATATTTTCCACCGCAGTAATCGGAATATCCTTTAGTTCATTTATTGAGTCAATGGTCTGAATTACTAAATCATAGGCTGTTATTTTTTTTGAGTAATACAACTTTTCCATAACATGACTTTCTAATTTTATAGAGCGTTGTTTTGATATTGCAGCAGTCATTTTTACGGTTTTAAAGGCGTGCTTCAACACTTTACTAATATAAGAAGCTGCTGTTTTTTCGCCTTCTGTTAGTATCACTGTCTTTAATGCAAAGAGTTTTTGGGGCAGTTCTACATACTTTGTTAGAATCTCCTGATTCATCTCATCAAAAACAGATGCTTTAAATTCTTCTGACATCTCACGATGCTTTTTAGTACCGGTATGTTTTCTTGAGAACTCATGTTCAATGCATATTGTATTGCTAATTCTCCATATAGACTGAATACGAAGCGAACTAAATCCGGTATCTGATGTTATGATTTTAACCCCAGGAACAATATCATCATTAAAATCATACCTGCGTTTAATTTCATGTCCCAAACTTTGAAATTCTAACTCAATCCAGGAACTTTTATTGTCTATATGCCAAGCTCGACACACAAACGGTACTTTCTCACTTTTTTCTTTTTTATACTCTTCCTTATAATAAACTTCTCTTTTCTGAATCTCCTCCATAATATCCAATAAAATTGATTGTCGGATATAGAGATAACGGGAACTTCTCATCGCATACACTTTTGAAATGGAGTTTATTGTTCGCAAGATTATTGTTACTTCCTTTTCTCCTTCAAATCGCTCTGCCATAGAAATATCTCGTCCTAGACTTGGCTTGTCTAAGTAGCACATAGTTTCATCGTATTGTTGAAAAACAGACAAAGGAAACTCTGCTGAAGTAAAAATCGGCGTATTATCATAAACCAAGAGTAATTTAGTTTTATTTTCTGCTTCCTTAATCAGGCTTTCGAAATCGCCCTTTTCCATTATATTTCCTTTAGACACCATAGAATTCTGCAGAAAATAATGCTTGTCCTTAACAATCCATATTTTATAAGGAGCCATTAAATTACAGTAAATAGCCCCTCCATTACTGCCTGTAACAGATAATACAGACAATTTTTCACTGTTAACTCTCATACATAAAGTTTTGGCTTCCATTTCTTTTATTAACTCTTTAAATTCCTCAATATTATTCCCATTCAAATCCCAAGAGTCTAACAAAAATTCTTCATTTAACATACACCCAATTCCCCTCTATTAATCTACTCTTATTAAATTCCACTTTTTTATATACGCAGCATATTAGTTAATCATCTGAATTTACTGTTTTATTACTCCTACTATTATTGTATTAGTTATTTTATTAGTTTTAATACCGTAGGAATTAGTACAAATTATATTATATCTGTTTATTAATAAACACTAAATAATTTTACAGTTATTTGGTTGATTTTTGTAGGTATATACGCAATATACTACATATAAAATTATAAGTCATTTTATTATATTGTTTCTATGAAACGTATGAGTTTCTATACAACAATTTCTAATATTATGACAAATAAAATACAAAAAATGTTTTCTATACAAAGATTTTTTAACTATAACACCATGACCTCTGAACCGAATAATAAAACTTTCGGAGATGTCATGGTGATTATTCTTATGATTCACTGTAACATGAATTAATTACTACTTATCAATAGACAAGGTCTGTTTATTAAAGATATATCGATAATCCGGTGCATAACCCGCTTTTGCTGCTTCCATTGCAGTATCATAATACATTTCAATTAATCCATAAGAATCTTGTGGTATTTGGGTTTCATAGCAATAATATTTTCTTCCGCCTTCCTCATAGCATATTACACGAATTTTTCTAATGGCAGAAAGACCTGAAATCGTCACAGTATTACGTAGTGCCCGGCCTGAAAAGTCAGAATTTCCGAGCAATATAATAATGCTTGTATTATT
>Ga0160506_100231_pt1 | contig 13077 bp, 9 predicted proteins | sample DID2874_E49MG_FD_108204 | JGI IMG/M metagenome (GOLD analysis project Ga0160506, IMG submission 108204) | Enriched chicken feces microbial communities from UW Madison campus, WI, USA - DID2874_E49 MG | ecosystem: Host-associated > Birds > Digestive system > Large intestine > Fecal | place: USA... | reverse complement strand
TCATCAATTTGTGGATCTCGCGAAAGGTCAGCACGCCGTGGTCGAGCTGATAATCGAGCAGATGGCCGCCGCCCTGGCGGTCATCGGTGATGAAGTGTTCGTGGTAGCCGGCCACGTTAATGCCCTGCATATGCTGCGGCGTTCTGAACCCAACCAGGACCCCCTCGCGCTGGTTGAAGCGAAAAACCGGCTGGTCGTCGAGTACGTCGGTCATCGCCCGGTAGGGCGGCGTCTGGCGCGGTACCGTGCGGGTATGGGCGTGGCGAAAATGGCCGTTAATACGCAGGGCGCAGAACAGATTGTCCGACGGGATTTGCTGGTCGATGATGTCGTGCAGCTGTTCGCGGCTGACCGGTTTATCGAACGTTTTGCGATACTGCGGCTGAAACCAGGTCATCACCGCGAACGGCGTACGCTGTTCCATACGGGCTTTGCGGGCGCTGCCGTCGGCGCGCAGCTGGTAAACTTCGCTGCTAAACGCGATCAGCTCGCCGTCCAGTTCATTAAAGGTCCCGAGGCCGAAATCACCGTGGGTGAGCAAATCGGCGATGGTCGTATTACCTTCATAAACGCCGCTAAGCAGCGCGCTCATCAGAGAGGTCTGGTAGATGACGCTATCGGGATGTTGCGCGGAAAATCCTCGTAGAGTTTCACACAGGCTCTCTTCACAAGAGCATTCAGCAGAATGGTTCATTGCCCACTTCCTCGTTCAACGAATATCAGAAAGGTTAAATAAATGTTGACCCGATTCAGCTCACAGTTTCAATATAGAATATATGATTTTTTGAGACGTTTTCGATATGGAACTTCGTTATCTGCGCTACTTCGTCGCCGTCGCCGAGGCGCGGCACTTCACTAAAGCGGCAAAAGAACTTGGCATCTCCCAGCCCCCGCTAAGCCAGCAAATTCAAAGGCTTGAAAGAGAAATTGGCACACCGCTTTTCCGCCGTTTAACGCGGGGCGTCGAGCTGACGGAAGCGGGGGAGTCGTTCTATGAGGATGCCTGCCAGATTCTGGCGTTAAGCGACGCGGCGCTGGAAAAAACCAAGGGAATTGCCCGCGGGCTGAACGGTCGCCTCTCGCTGGGCATTACCAGCTCCGACGCTTTTCATCCGCAAATCTTTAGCCTGTTACAGCAATTTCAGCAAAGTTACCCGGGGGTGACGTTACATCAGGTCGAGGGCAATATGGCAACGCTGATGGGGGCGCTTGGCGAAGCGGAGCTGGATATTGCTTTTGTGCGCCTGCCCTGTGAGAGCAGTAAAGCGTTCAATCTGCGGATTATCGATCAAGAACCGATGGTGATTGCCCTGGCGCGTTCGCACCCGCTATCGTCCCACCGCGAGCTGACGCTGGAGCAGTTGACGGACGTGGCGCCGATTCTTTTCCCGCGTGAAGTGGCTCCCGGACTCTACGAACTGGTGTATAACAGCTATCTGCGCGCTGGTATTGATATGCAAAGCGCCTATCAGTCATCGCAAATTTCATCGTCATTGAGCATGGTGGAGGCCGGATTCGGCTTTGCGCTGGTGCCGCAGTCGATGACCTGCATCACGCTGCCCAACGTGAGCTATCATCCGCTGATGGGGACGCCGCTGAAAACCGATATCGCTATCGCCTGGCGGCGCTACGAGCGCTCGCGCACGGTGAAGCGTTTTTTGGCCATGTTTTAACCGGCGGGGTGACGACGACAGGAAATATTTAACGCTTTTTAAAACTGTTTAAGAAAGGTAGACGTTGGCGGCGGTTGGGCCTCGCAGTCCGTTGACTCGACGAAATTCGACGCGGATTCCGGGGCTGATTGTGGTTGGTTCGCCGGGCGATAATGCGGAAATATGAACCTGAACGTCTTTACGACCATCGGAGGGGATTATCAGGCCTTTGCCTGTTTTATTATCAAACGCTTTGACAATACCTGTCATTTTTTGGAACAAATAAATACCTTTTAAATATGAAAACCGGCACGACTATACCGTAAGCGCGCGGGAAGTCTATTCAAATCAAAATAAAACCCGCGCAGGCGGGCTTTTTTTGCCAAATGAGTTCGGCGCTGGCTGATTATTGCGCAATCACGCGCGGCAATCGGCATCTGGCAAGGGAATAATTATGCAGCGGATCGTGATGAGGACTGAAAGAGTTTATGGCAGTAGGGGCAAATGAGTTGCGCACCTTTTTGGACTCGGCTGAAGCTGTGTTCTGAGTCCTGAGAGCAGTTAGGGCAGGAGCATTTAACGAGATAATTACGGCGAGTTTTAGCGTCTTTGCGTTCTGACATATGATATTTCCTGATTTAAGAGTGTATGACCATACAGCATTTCGCGGCAAATAGCTCTAACTCATTCTGTGCAGCCAGCGGCGCGGGTGACGAGCGGAAGAGCGCGCAAACCCAGGCCTGGCCAGGCGCGCAAGAGAGGAATTTTCCCCTATTTTTTGTGATTACCATCACTCTCTAAAATTAAATCGTTTTATATCAATGCATTAAAAGATGCGAGTTTTGGTTGCCAGAGAACGTTTTTCTCCATTTTTCCCTGATTAGAGGGAAAATAGGCAAAATTTTCTTTCGCGCCTGATATATATTTTAACGGTAGTCGGGCAACGCAAATCACGCTGTTAATGATGCGCTAGTCATATTTTTTAGGCTATTAAACGGAGTTTTGGCGGTTGTTTTATTCGCCAGCTGCGCTGACCATGACAATAAGAGCTCATGACATTTTATATCTGATAATAATTTGAGTGTACCCTATGAAAACCAGAACTAAAGATATTGCTACCCTGGCGGTTCATGCTGGAAATCAATCCGATCCGGTAACCCATGCTATATTTACCCCGATTGTCACGGCCAGCTCATTTATTCAACCTAATCTGTATGAAGGTGGCGATTTTTGTTATTCCCGGGTCTCTAATCCAACGCGTAAAGCTTATGAATCGGCTCTCGCCGAACTGGAAGGCGGCATTTACGCCACCGCCACCGCCTCGGGAATGGCGGCGACCAATATCGTTATGGAGCTCTTACCCAAAGACGCCCATATTATCGCGATGAAAGGCGTCTACGGCGGAACCTGGCGGCTGTTTGAAAAATTAAAAACGCATACCACCGGCGTCACGATTTCTTATATCGATCTGAATGATGAGCAAAGCCTGATAAACACTATTCAGGAAAATACGGCGTTAATCTGGATTGAAACGCCGACGAATCCCTTACTGGAACTGGTCGATATTGCGAAGGTTTGTCGTATTGCCAAAGAACGCGCTATTACTACCTGCGTCGATAATACCTTTGCCAGCGCCTGGAACCATAAGCCGCTTGAAATGGGTGCGGATATGGTCATGCTCTCTACCAGTAAATATGTCGGCGGGCATTCAGATTTAATTGGCGGCGCGGTGATCACTAATAATGAAGCGCTGGCGTCCCGTCTTGATTTCATTAAAACCACACTCGGCTCTATTGCTTCGCCATTCGATGCCTATCTTGCCCTGCGCGGCATGAAAACGCTGGATCTGCGCATGGCGCGTCAGTGCGGCAATGCGCTGCGGGTAGCGCAATATCTGGAAAATCATCCGGCGATAGCCAGCGTCTACTACCCGGGCCTGCCGTCGCATCCGCAGCATCAGCTTTGCAGGCAGCAAATGCGTTCGGGCGGCGCGGTGGTGACCGCGACGCTGAAGGGGGATATCCAGAGCCTGAAACGCTTTATTGGCGGTCTGCACTATTTTGTGCTGGCGGAATCGCTGGGCGGAGTGGAGAGCATGATCAACCATTCGGCTTCCATGTCCCACGGGGCGATGTCAAAAGAGGAGCGGGAAGCCATCGGGGTTTACGACACGACGCTGCGTTTCTCCGTCGGCATCGAACATATCGATGATTTGCTGCAAGACCTGGAGAGCGCTTTCGCCGCTATGGACATCACACAGGATAATCATCATGCATGACTACGGTATCTGGACGATTATTACCCCGCTGGTCACGATTATTCTGGCGATCCTGACCCGCCAGGTGATCCTCTCGCTGCTGACCGGTATTTTTGTCGGCTACGCGGTGATTAACCACAGTATTATTCAGGGGATTGGCGGCACCCTGAACGGGATTATCGAAACCTTTGCCTCCGCCGGTAACGCGCGAACGATTGTGTTTATGGTGATGATCGGCGGCATTATGCGGCTGATCGTGGTGACCGGCGGGGTGCGTAAACTGGTGCAGTTTCTCTCGGAAAAAAACGATTTTGTCACCAATAAAAAATCGGTACAGCTGCTGGCGATGCTGGTGACCTCGTTGATTTTTATCGAGAGCTCGATAAACCAGCTGATCGCCGGCGCTTCGACAAAAAACCTGGCCCGGCGCTATAAAGTCTCGCCGGAAAAGATGTCCTATATTATCCAGACCTCCTGCGTATCGGTCTGCTCGTCGGTGATGATCAACGGCTGGGGGGCGGCGATGATGGGCGTTATCGGGGTGCAGATTGCGCAGGGTTACCTGACCGGCGAGCCTTTTGAAGTCCTGGCAAGCTCGATGATCTGGAACACGATGGCCTGGTTTTCATTAGCCTCGGTGCTGTTTTATATTCTCTCCGGCTGCAGCTGGGGGCCGATGAAAAAGGCGGAGCTAAAGTTTGAAACCGCGCTGATGGAAATCGAGCAAGAGCAGGGGGCAGACGAAGCGGACCCGGTTATCGATCACCCGGCCTGTCACTCGCTGCTCAACTTCTTTATTCCGATTCTTTCCACCGTCTTAATGGTTCCGGTGGTGCTATATATCACCGGCGATGGACAGTTCTCCAAAGGCAGCGGTTCGATGTCGGTCTACTCCGGCGTCATGTTTGGTACCGTCGTCTCTTTTATCTGGTTCCGCGCGCGCGGTATTCTGAACGTTGAGAACTTTTTCAAAGAGCTGTATATCGGCTACGCCAGCATGGTGAAAATTAGCTCAATCATGATCCTGGCTTTCCTGATGGGGCATATTTCAGCGGAACTGAATACCGGGCAGTATATCGCTTCCATTACCTCCGGCGTGATCCCCTCCGGATTCTCGATCGGCTTTATCTTTCTGATTGCTGCGGTCATGTCGCTGGCGACGGGCACCTCATGGGGAACCTTCGCCATTATGATCCCGATCGGCGTTCAGCTGGGGGTCTCATTAGGCATCGATCCGCACTTTATGATTGGCGCCGCGATTTCCGGCTCAATTTTTGGCGATATGACGTCCCCGATCTCCAGCGATGCTATCGTCGCCTCGATGGCGACCAACTGCGACCATATTGAGCATATTCGTACCCAAATGCCCTATGCCCTGGTGACGGGGAGCCTGGCGCTCATGGTTTATTTAATCGTCGGTTTTACTCTTTAATTCATAGGGTTAAGAACGGGTTACGCCTAAAGTTATTGCTCCAAAAAATGCGCCGCGGTAAATAACGCCAGTGTAGAATATTTCACCCCGCGTTATGCTTCGTTCCCGGCGCTTACCGCCTGATAACGCTTGTGCGCCATAATTTCGATGATTTGCCGGTCGGTGTGCTGCATGGCCCGCCCGGCAATGGCGCAAAGATTAGCAATCGAGTTTTCCACATCGCGATCGACGATGCCGTCGTTGCCGGAAACGACGGAGTTATCCAGCGCCAGCAGAATCGCTTTCCAGGCGGAAGAGATGCTGGTGGAGACCTTCATGGCGCAGCTGCCGGAAGCGCCATCGCAAATGATGCCGCTGACGTCGCCGATCATGTTGTTGATCGCCATGGCGATGGTGTCAAAGCTGCCGTTCATTAACCAGATAATCCCCGCCGCCGTGCCCATCCCGGCGGTGGTGGTGGCGCACAGGGCCGACAGGCGCGGGAGTTTACAATGGATATAGATGGCGACCAGGTGCGAGAGCGCCAGCGCGCGGGCCAGCTGCTGCCGGCTGGCGTTAAGACGTTCGGCGGCCACCACCACCGGCATGGTCGCCGTAATGCCCTGGTTGCCGGAACCGGAGTTAGTCATCGCCGGTAGCGATGCGCCGCCCATCCGGGCATCCGACGCGGCGCTGGTGCGGTAGAGGATCTCGGTAAACATATCGTCGGAAACCAGCCCGTTGTCGACCTGGCGCTTCAGAGTCGGGCCGATATGCAAACCCCACTCCTTAACCAGGCCCTTCTTTGACAGGGCGTCGTTCATCGCGCCCGCCTCGAGAATAAACGCGATCTCGTGCGGCGGAACCTCGCAAACGAAATCATAGATATCGCGCAGTGAGCTGCGGGCAACCAGCGTCAGCGGGTCGACGCCACGATCGCTGGCCGCGCTTTCGTGCTTGATAAACAGGGAGTGGCCCATTTTTTCAATGGCCACGACGTTGGTGTGGTCGCCGATGATGGTCACCGTCGCGTGCTCATCCCCCGCGTAGACCTTAGCGCGAACGTACAGAATCTCATCGCAGGGCTCCTGCAGTACCACGCGCACGGCGCCGGCCTCAAGCAGCGCCCTGGCGGCTTCCATTTCCCGCCGGGTGGCTCTCTTCAGCACCTCGAGCTTCGCCTGCGGATCGCCGGCGATGGCGCCGAGGGCCGCGGCGATAGGCAGGCCGGTCATTCCCGTCCCCGGGATAGTCACGCCCATGCCGTTTTTCATTAAATTCGGCGAAACCGCCGCTTCAATACGCACCACCGCGCCGGAGAGCTGCCGCGCGGCCACGGCGCAGGCGAGGGCGACGGAGACCGGTTCGGTACAGCCCAGCGCGGGTTTGACTTCCTGTTTCAGGGCGTGAATAAAGGCGTTCCATTGAGCATGATTTTCCCGGTATGACATGACTGAGCCTCTGGGTCGGTACAGAAAAATGTCCGTCGAGCGAAGGCGTCCTTTCCCGACGTGGATTTACGCCTGCGGGCCGAGGGAGGGCAGTATGGCCGACAGGGACGATAGTCAGAATATTACCGCACCCGGCAGAGAAAAAAGTTGCAGGTTAAATTTGTAAAATGGCGTATCCGGAGAAAAATTTTCTTTGAAAGACGCGCTGAAGACGCTTTTAAGGCCGACGGGGGGCGGCGAGGCGGGCAAAAAAACCGGCAGGATTGCCGGTTTAGCGGTTAGATCTTACAGGCGTCGCCGCAGTCATCGTCGGCAACAATGGCCTGCGCTTTTTTATCGGCATCTTCAAGACGTTCAGCGTTGCGCTCTTGCGCTTCTTCCAGTCCGCTAAAGACCAGGTTATCGAGATCAATTTCCATGCGTTACCCACTTAAGTTCAGTTTTGACCGTGAGCAAGTATAGGCAAAACGGCTGGGGGATGCACCCGGCGCGCGCGCCGGCCGCACAGAGCGGTAAGTGCGGGTAGGTTCTGTTAAAGCAGGAAATAGCCGGCAACCTACCAATAATAATAGTTGAAAGACTATTTCAGAATCTGGCGGCGCTTATTTTAGCGCTGAGCAAATTATTTATTAAACGAATCGACAACGACCGGTAAGTTAAACATTGACTTGTATAAACTATGCTAATATTGGCGGGCTTATGGATGTATCTATGGATTATGGTCAATGGCTTCGACAACCGCAGTAGCCGCTATCAAAGAATGGCGGAAAAATAATAAATTTATTTGTCACGTTAAACTCAACTATAAAAAGGCATTGCGTAAATGCCGCGAGATATCGCTAATCGGAGGGAAATATAAGGAATATCAGACATTATGTGAAAACTACGCTTGCGCGAAATTAACTGGCGCAACCGAGGGGCTGGTTAACTTTGAAGATAAACCCTTCAAAGCCTATTTAAATAAAAAAATGTCAAAAAGAGCGAAACTCAATATTGCTCATGGCGCATTGAATTTTATAGAGAAAACCTTCCGTCCCGAGGCGTTGCCGCAGCTGTACGATATGGCGGCGTTCGGTCGTTCATTAATCGCTATTCCGCTGAAAAACGGTACCTGTATTGATGTGAAGCTTCTGGCATCGCCTTTTCAGGAGGAGGGGGAGCTGATGCTGTTAATGTTCCTCGGCGATAGGCGCGTCTACAGTATCTGTTTTTCCTGTACCGCAGATGGTCAGGCGTGGATTGGCGGGATCCAGGGGGGGAAAGACATTGATAATGAAGAAGTGAAGGCGCTGACCAAAGAGCTTTACGGCATCCGCCCTAAAAACTTAATTATCACGCTGCTGTACGGCTTTTTATCGCATTTCAATATCAAGGAGATCTATGCGATTGACAGCCATTATCATGTTAAAAGTGAGAGAGTAAAAACCAGTTATTCTGAGCTTTGGCTGGAAATTGGCGGCGAGAAGCATCGTCGCGGCTGGTATAAATTACCGCCGAGCGAGATAAAGAAAAGCCTGGAAGAGGTTAAAAGCAAGCACCGCAGCCAGTTTATCAAGCGAGAAGGCTTGAAAGAGCTCGCACAGCTGGATCTTGCCGCCGCGCTACGCGATATTTGCGTCAAGCGTAACGGCTAATTACCCTCGCTGCGTATTTGCCGGCGGGCGGGGGGCTGCCCACCGGCAATATCGGGGTAAACCTGCGCTGATGGACAATAATTTCATAACAGGAAAGCTGAGAAACCTTAAAGCAATGGGCATAGTTAAGAGAGATAAGGCCAATTGTAGAGATCTCCTGGGGGCGCAGATAATATGACGATAAAAACGCATCTGGCTATTCATGCCAAAAATGAAAGGATCCGTTTCAGCATTACTGACGCGTCCGTCGTTGTTGCGATTTAAAGACATGCTGCCTCTGAATATTGATGCATCCAGTCAGCGAATCGCCATTCGGCGTTTTAAATAACCGTTGCGCCGTACGGCACCGCGAGCCGTTGCTGTTGCGCTGATTCAACAGTCCCCATTTCCGGAGGCGGGTTTTCACCAGCACCATCGTTCAGGGTTTCGGTATTCAGCGAGAGATCGTTTTGCGATGGAGGCTGGGTTAGCTGGGTTTTACTCGCTCGCCATCGCAGGCACGGCTGATATCTCCGGCGCCAGGGAGGCTGAACGTCGGGCGCCACGCGGCCCTGCGGCAGTCGTTATAGCCTGGTATCCGCGCAACTTACTTTTATAAATTAAAAAATTTTAAACATTTCATGCGTGATAGTTTTACATTATTTTTACAAATGAATATAATTCCTTACGTTCTTCGCTCTGTCCGGGAGCGTCCAACCAACATGATATGTGGTCTGTGCTCTTATCTGTTCGATAAGGCGCTATTTATATTAGATGTTTTGGTTTTTTCGACTGAAGTCGTATGGAATGAACTATGGACGAACGACAAGGTAGCGGGAGAGGGGTTTTCTTCACCGTTTACCGATTACTTTTTGTATTACTCAGCTTTGGCATTGGACTCTTTTTCACTCTCTGGGGGGGCAAACTCCTCTCTCTCGGCGGCAGCGCCTGGTACCTGTTAGCCGGTCTCGCTTATCTGCTCATCGCCGTCGGTTATCTCATCCGCAGCCGCTATGTCCTGCCTTTTGCCATTCTGACTTTCCTGTTGACCCTTTGCTGGGCGCTGTATGAAGTGCAGTTCAGCTACTGGGGCCTGATCCCGCGGCTGGTGGTTCCCGCGCTGATGCTGATGCTGGCCCTGTGGCTGGCGGCGACGCTGCCGATGCGGCCTGCGCGGCGGCGCTACGCCAACTGGAGCGCCTCGGCGATTTTCCTCATGCTGCTGGCGACCCTCGTATCGGCGTTTTACCCGCACGGCGCCATTCATAACGGCGTAGTCAACGCGAGCGGCGACGCAACGCCGACCCTCGTGTCGAAAAGCGATAACTGGGCGTTTTTCGGTCGCGATGCCTCCGGCACCCGTTTTGCGCCGTACGATGAGATTACCCCGCAAAACGTCAAAAATCTGAAAGTCGCCTGGACGTACCACACCGGCCGCCGTCTTACCGGCGCCGGCATTGGCGTCGATGAAAATACCCCGCTACAAATTGGCGACACGCTCTACTCCTGTACGCCGCTGAACGTTGTCACCGCGCTGGATGCGGATACCGGTAAAGCGCGCTGGCGTTTTGACCCGCACGCAGGTACCGCCGAACACGTCACCTGCCGCGGCGTTGGCTATTACGATGTACAAAGCGATGATTCGCTGAGCGCGGAAGAGAAGGCCAGCCCGGCGCTGCTGCAGTGCCCGCAGCGTATCCTGGTGTCGACCGTCGACGCGCGGTTGATCGCCCTGAACGCCAAAACCGGCGAACCGTGCGACGACTTCGGCGATCACGGTAGCGTCGATCTGAAGCATGGGATGGACAATACCGAAAACAGCAAGCGATACCACCCGACCTCGACGCCGGTGATTATGGGGCATATTGCGGTTCTCGGCGGCTGGGTGCGCGATATCGTGCACGGCGAACCTTCCGGCGTGGTACGGGCGTTTGACGTACGAAACGGAAACGTGGTGTGGGCGTGGGACGTCGGCCAGCCAGAAAACGTTACCGACCCGGTAAAAGGCCGCGTCTACACCCTTGAAACGCCGAACGTCTGGACGGTGCCGGGCTTTGATAAAGAGCTGAACCTGATTTATCTGCCGACCGGTAACGGTCCGCCGGACTACTGGGCGGCGATCGCAACGCGGCCAAAGAGAAATACGGTTCTTCCGTGGTGGCGGTGGACGCCAGAACCGGCGAGACGAAGTGGGTCTTCCAGACCGTGCATCATAATATCTGGGATTACGACATGCCGTCGCAGCCGGTGCTGTTCCATATGAAAAATGAGCGGGGCGAAGAGGTTCCGGTCCTGATCCAGACCACCAAAACCGGGCAAATCTACGTGCTTGACCGGCGCACCGGTAAGCCGGTGACCCGGGTAGAAGAACGGCCCGTCGCCCACGACGGCGCGGAAGGCGAACACCTCTCCGCCACCCAGCCGTTCTCCACCGGTATGCCGCAGCTGGGCGTCGAGCCGCTCACCGAGAAATCCATGTGGGGCGTGACGCCGTTCGATCAGCTGATGTGCCGTATCGATTTCAAAGAATCGACGTATCTGGGGATGTACACGCCGCCGTCAGAGAAGCCGTATATCGAATGGCCGAGCCTGCTGGGCGGCATGAACTGGGGCGGCATCACTATCGATGAGCGTACAGGAACGCTGTTCGTCAACGATATGCGTATGCCGCTGAGAATGTCGCTGGTGCGTAAAGAGGACATGGCGAAATATAAAGTCTCCACCGACGAGGTGCCGGGCTTTATGGGGACCGTGCGTCCGCAAATCGCCGGGCCATACGGCGGCGTGCGGATCGATATTTTGCAGTCGGCGCTGGGCGTCCCCTGTAATACCCCGCCGTTTGGCACCATGAGCGCCATCGATCTCAATACCCGTCAACTGATGTGGCAGGTACCGATGGGATCGGTGGAGGATACCGGGCCGCTGGGGCTGAAAACGCATATGCATATCCCGCTGGGGATGCCGACGCTGGGCGGCCCGACGTCAACCGCATCCGGCCTGGTGTTCTTCGCCGGAACCCAGGATAACTACCTGCGCGCGCTGGATTCCGCCACCGGTAAAGAGCTGTGGCGCGCCCGTCTACCGGTAGGCGCCGTGGCGGCGCCGCTGATCTATAAATCACCGAAAACCGGTAAAGAGTACGTGGTGATCTCCGCCGGGGGCGCCAGCCACTCGCCGGACGTGGGCGATGATATTATCGCCTTCGCGCTGGAGGAGTAATTAACCCCGATTTGCGCTTACGAAGCAGCCGCCCCTTGTGGGCGGCTTTTTTATGGTCTGAAGCCTGGCCGACGCTAAACCGCATGGCAGGCGACGCGGTGGCCGTCGGCGACCTCCCTTAATAGCGGGATCTCGCGCCGGCAGCGGTCGCTGGCCTGCGGACAGCGGGAGGAAAAGCGGCAGCCGGCGGGCGGCCTCGACGGATCGGGTATTTCACCTTGCACCACCGCCAGCGGCTCGCTGTCCGGGTCGAGGGTCGGGACCGCCGCCAGCAGCGCCTGCGTATACGGATGCAAAGGTCGGCTGAATAGCGCATCGCGACCGGCGGTCTCCACCAGCTGGCCGAGGTACATCACCGCCACGTCATCGCACAGATGCTCTACCACGCCGAGGTCGTGGGAGATAAACAAAAACGTCACCCCGTGGTCGTCGCGCAGATCGGAAAACAGATTAATAATCTGCGCCTGAATCGATACATCGAGGGCCGAAATGGGCTCATCGGCAATAATAAAATCCGGGTTTAAGATCAGCGCCCGGGCAATGCCGATGCGCTGGCGCTGGCCGCCGGAAAACTCGTGCGGAAAGCGGTGGTAGTGCTGCGGCGCAAGACCGCAGATGCGCATGACGTCAATGGTTTTGTCATACGGCTCCTCCCGGCGACACAGCTTGTGCTCCAGCATCGCTTCACCGATGGCGTCACCGATGCGTATGCGCGGGTTTAACGAACTGTAGGGATCCTGAAACACCAGCTGGATTTTCGGGCGCAGCGCGCGCATTGCCCGCGGTGACAGTTCCGAAAGCTCCTGACCGCGAAACTTGACGCTACCGGCGGTCTTCTCATACAGCCCCAGCAGCGTACGGCCAACGGTGGTTTTCCCGCTGCCGGATTCGCCCACCAGGCCAAAAATCGTGCCCCGGCGAATCTTAAAGCTCACGCCATCCACCGCCCGCAGTTCGCCGGTCTGTTGACCGAATAGCCCATCGCGCAGCGGGAAGTGCTTTTTCAGCCCATCCACTTCAATTATGTATTCATGACTCATACCACGGACTCCGCGAGTTCACTGTAAAAGCAGGCCGCCTGTTGGGTTTGACCCACCAGTGGCGGAACGCCCTGGCGGCAGCGTACGGTCGCGTTGGCGCAGCGTTCGGCGAAGGCGCACCCGACGGGCAGGGCGGCGAGGTCCGGTACCTGACCGGGGATTGAGTAGAGGCGTCGCCGCCGCTCCCCCGGCACAGGGCGCGAGGCAATCAGCCCCTGGGTATAGGGATGCTGGGGGTTGCGCAGAATGTCGGCAGTCGCGCCCTGCTCGACGATCCGCCCGGCGTACATCACCACCACGTGTTCGGCCATCTGCGCGATAACCCCGAGATCGTGAGTAATCAGCATCATCGCCATCCGGTTGGCCCGCGCCTGGTCGCGCAGCAGTCGCAGGATCTGCGCCTGCACGGTGACGTCCAGCGCGGTCGTCGGCTC
>Ga0160506_100230_pt1 | contig 13103 bp, 10 predicted proteins | sample DID2874_E49MG_FD_108204 | JGI IMG/M metagenome (GOLD analysis project Ga0160506, IMG submission 108204) | Enriched chicken feces microbial communities from UW Madison campus, WI, USA - DID2874_E49 MG | ecosystem: Host-associated > Birds > Digestive system > Large intestine > Fecal | place: USA... | reverse complement strand
TTTCATCAGCACCATTACTCATATTAGATGAACCAACTGCAGCCTTGGATCCTATGAGTGAATCAAAGTTATATGAAGAATTTGAAGAAATAAGTAGAGGGAGAACAACATTATTAATATCCCATCGCTTAGGCTCAACTAAGTTAGTCGATGAAATTCTGGTATTAGCAAAGGGAAGAATCATTCAACAGGGAACACATGAGTACTTAATGGGGCAGTCTGGACTTTATAAAGAAATGTATGAAAGCCAAAGGAGTTGGTATCAATGAAAAATAACAGAAAGATAATATCTAATCAAGAAAAAGAAAAATCTGTTTTGTTAGTATTTATAAAAATGTTAGGTGAAATGTTTAAAGCTATTCCATTTATGGCTACATTTTTCATTTTATGCGATGTAATACATGCGGCTGCTTCTGTATTAATTGTAGTTTTTAGTCAGCGTTTATTTGATGGTGTAATATCTATTGCAGGCGGAGCACCATTAGCAATAGTCCTTTGGCCACTTATTTTATTTTTTTTATTTTCTATATTGTTGGAGGTATCAAATGGTTTAGCAAATTTTCATTATGAGTATCTTTCACCAACAGTTCTCAGTAGATTATATCTTAATTTATACAAAAAAATTGAGCGTATTTCACCTATAAATTTTGAAAGACCTTACTTTTTAGATATGATGAATAAAGCACGTGAAGGGGTTGAGAGTGGTTACCTAGCAATGCTATTTGCATTGTCCATATTTACTTTTTATACACCTTATTATATATTTTTAGGTATTTATTTAAGAAGCTTGTCTCCTTTACTTATTCTATTATTACTATTTGTATTTATTCCAGTAATACTTGGACAAGTAATACGATTTAAACTTTTCACTCAAGTTGAGGAGGATGCGGCTCCGGCTCGTCGCTCTATGGAATACTACGAGAAAGCTATTTGTGACCGAGATTATTTTAAGGAAACTAGATTACTAGGAGCATACACTTATTTTATAAATCAGTTTCGTAGTGCAATACTATTGTTGAATAAAAAGACACTGGCAGCGGAAATAAAACATGTGAAAATAGATCTACTATTAAGACTTTTAACTATTATTGGATATATGGGTATATTAGGAGTACTCGTTCGTGAACTTTTAATTGGAAATGTTAGCCCCGGAGCATTTGCAGCTGTTTTTGCAGGCATAGGAATGATGTATAGTTATGCAGAGGAGGTATTTGGTAGTACTCTGCGATATGTATCTCGATATGCCGTATCAATTCGTAATTATCAAAAGTTTCTTGACTTTCCCGAAAGAGTAGATAAAAGTACAGGCTCAGAAAATAATAATGACCAGAAAGGAATTTCTATTAGAAATGTGAGCTTCCATTATCCTGGAGTTGATAGAGAAGCACTGCGAGATATAAGTCTTGATATTATACCAGGTGAAACAATAGCTATAGTAGGAGAAAATGGTGCCGGAAAGTCTACACTTATGAAGCTTATAATGGGAATTTATGAACCTACATCCGGGACAATAACTGTAGAAGGTATTGACTCCTCTAAAGGACATAGCAAGAATGCATATAAGATTTGTTCTGCTGTTTTTCAAAAATTTCAACGTTATCGCTTATCACTTTTGGAAAATATATCAATTAGTGATATTACTAAAAATACCACGGAATCTGATATTATCAAAAATATATGTGATGAAGTTGATTTATCAATAGAGAAGGATAGTTTTCCAAATGGAAAAGATACTATGTTATCTCGAGAATTTGGAGGTGTTGATCTTTCCGGAGGGCAATGGCAACGTGTATCTATTGCACGTGGCTTATATAGAAAACATAATATTATTATTTTAGATGAACCAACCTCAGCAATCGACCCTATTGAGGAAACAAGACTTTATAATCAATTTGCCAGAGTATCAGCCGGAAAGACTAGTATTATTATTACGCACCGCCTTGGTGCTGCCAGATTAGCAAAGCGCATTGTAGTCCTAAAAGATGGTGTGATTGAAGAAATCGGCACTCATGACCAGCTGATCCGAAATGGTGGAATGTATGCAAACTTATATAAAGAACAGTCAAAGTGGTATGATGTGCAAAATTATTAAATAATTTATAATTCACATGATTCAAATAGTCAAGGTTTCAAGCATCACCATTGGCTAAAAAACTTAATCAGATTGTATTATATAATCTCAGTAAGCATTTATTTCATCATAGGTTTAAAAGCAGTAAACCATACAGAATATCTGTATGGTTTACATATACAACATGATGCCAACGGGGAGTAATATAAGCATCCTGCCTACAATTGAATAGTAACACTTTTTACAAATAACGTAAATAGACACCTGTGTCCATATCATTGCAAATCACTTCTTTTTACAAACTTTATGTATTGAGTATTATAGGTAAAATGCGTAATGACTTATCTAATTTTTCCTTCTTCACTCTCTACCTTATTCACAAAGTCCATATTGTAACATACCGCACCGTGGTCTTTGATTACCGTGCCTGTTGTGATACGGATTGCTAAAATAATGCAATTTTCATTCTGTTCATCGCTTGCGTGGTCGTACCATTTATCAAATGCCTGACGAAGTTTAGCCCTTAGCTCCGCGTTTTTTGGATCTAAAACCCATCCGAGATTTTCGCCAATTCCATTTCCGGAAAACCACTCAAAGCAAACCGCAAATGCTACCTCATTGTTTTGAGCTATCTGCTGTATTTTTGTTGATTTCGCCCATGCAGCAGTATAAAAAACGCCGTCTTCATAATAAGCGTTCACATCACGCACATAGGGGCGGGGTTTTCCGTCAGCGCTTGGTTCCAATGCGATGGTTGAGAGGGATAGAACATTATCTTTGCCATTCCCGCACCTTTCCTCGATTAATTTTAGTCCTTCTTCATACCTGCTCATTTTTAACTCCTCCTACTAAATTTTTCCTAATTGTATGTTATCGTTAAAGAGCAAAACTGCTGCACATAACGATTAAACATTGTTTTTGTATGATAGATAGCCCTATTTACCTTCTATACGTTATATAAACACTCTGCTTTTTACATTATCTGACAAATATTATCTGTATTATAACATGACTAATCTAAAAAAGCTATCAACATACACAAAAACAACTAAGTCTACTTATGTCTATCTTTTATTATTTGTTTTCCCCCTTTACTTTCCAATGACTTTATGTTACTATGCATTTGTAAATAAATATAAATCTTAAGAATGAAAGGATGGTTTTGATGTCGGTATTATCTGTAAGTGAGGTTCGTGCTAACTAGCACATAACTGAATCTATGAGTAAAAGCATGTAATAATTTTATGATTGGCAATTTTGCCTTTATTTGTTGTGCCTTTACTCAGCCTGCCTTTACAGAAAATACTCCAAACCGTCTTGTTATATAGATAACCAGGCATAATAGGTGTACCCTGTTATGCTTTTTTTGTATAAAAGACTATTGACGCTCTAAGCGTCATTACAAATTTTTGAGTAACGCTGCTTAAAAGGTTATCTCATAAACCTTAACTACCGGATAGAAGTCAACTACTGCTTCCTATCAAGTGTTCAGGGTTTCTAGATATACCCTTTATTAGTTATGTTGCTTTAAAGTTTATACCCACAGAGAGTATCCCATCTAAGGCAGGATGCTCTTTCTGTGGGTATTTTTATGGTAAGCTCTGTGCCTGGTTCAGGGACAGATGAATGAATAAATCTGCAACTCAAGTTTGCAGGTATCGGAAAGGTATAAATATTAAAATGAAAGAAAACATGATTCATAAAACAATACAAACTCTAGAATATGACCAAATACTTGAGATGTTGTCGGGCAACGCGGCATCTGATAACGCCAAAGAAAAACTGATGGCACTCCGTCCCTCCTTATCCATTACTGAGGTTCGGGCGAAAATAAAAGAAACAACAGATGCCAGAAGAATACTTGACAGTATGGGAACACCCCCTCTTCCAACGATGAAAGATATTAAGACTCTCCTGGAACTGGCAGAAAAAGGATCTATGCTTACAGCGGAACAGCTCACCTTTATAGGGCAATTTCTGTCTTCCTGTAACCGTATGAAAAATTATTTAAAGAAATCGGAATTCTTGGACGTGGATATTGCTTACTATGGCAAAGCCCTACAAGATCTAACGCCCCTGTTAGAAGAAATTAATCTGTCTATCCGAAACGACCGGGTAGATGACAGCGCCTCTAAAGAATTAAAGGACACAAGAAGAAAAATTGAAATGACGAAATCAGATATCCGCTCAAAGCTTGAAAATATGTTAAGAACCAAAAAGGACTGGTTTAGTGAAGGCTTTATCTCGAACCGAAATGGTCATTATGTGCTGCCTGTAAAAAAAGAATATAAACATCAGGTAGGTGGTTCTGTCATGGGCACCTCTTCCACCGGCTCCACCTGCTTCATCGTTCCCAATGCAGTTTTAAAGCTGGAAGAAGAACTATCCCTTTTACTCATTCGCGAAGAAAACGAAGAACGTAAGATACTATATACTTTAACCTCTCTGGTTCACGAAGAATCTGCTTCCATCCATCTGAATATGGAGGCTTTGGAAACTCTTGACATAGTATTTGCAAAGGCAAAATTAAGCTTGGACTTAAAAGCTGTCCCGGCCGAAATAAATGATACGGGCAATATCAATATTATTAATGGAAGACACCCTTTGTTAAATTCAAAGGAATGCATCCCTTTGAATTTTGCCATTGGCAACGATACTAAGGGGGTTATTATTACAGGACCCAACACCGGTGGTAAAACCGTTGCTTTAAAAACTGTAGGCCTATTACAGCTTATGGCTCAAAGCGGTCTTCATGTTCCTTGTGAAGGTGCTACGCTTTGTATGACTAATATTGTACTATGTGATATTGGTGATGGTCAGAGTATCTCAGAGAATTTATCAACTTTTTCTGCCCACATAACCAATATAATAGAAATCTTAAGGCATTCTGATATGGAAAGTTTAATCCTTTTAGACGAATTAGGCTCTGGTACTGATCCGGCGGAGGGTATGGGAATTGCTATAGCAATTTTAGAGGAATTGAGAAAAAAAGGGTGTCTGTTTATTGCCACCACCCACTACCCGGAGGTTAAGGAATATGCCGCTAAAACCGATGGTTTTATGAATGCCCGTATGGCATTTGACAAGGAAAGTTTAAAACCTTTATATAAGCTGGAAATCGGGGAAGCCGGAGAAAGCTGTGCTTTATATATTGCCAAACGTCTTGGTTTACCAAAACACATGCTGCAAAAAGCATACGAAGAAGCTTATAAAAAGGAAGAGAAAGCTTCTCCACGTCCTATTGATTCTTTATTCATTGAGGATGCGGTGGAAACGATTGATTCTACTTCACTTAGTCATATTAAAAAAGAGCCGATTTTAAAACCTGTGAATGAACGAAGTGCCCGCTTTCAATTAGGAGACAGTGTTGTTGTCTATCCTCAGAAAAAAATAGGTATTGTCTTTCAGCCCGCTAACGACAAAGGTGAAGTAGGTGTTCAGATACAAAAAAAGAAGGAACTTATCAATCATAAAAGACTTAAGCTGAAAGCTCCTGCCAGCCAGCTATACCCTCCGGATTACGACTTCTCTATTCTGTTTGATACTGTTGAGAATAGAAAGGCTAGGCACAAGATGGGCAAAGGGCATCAACCAGACCTTCAGATTAATTATGAGGAAGAAATACAATGGAAGAAGTCTGAATAATAGAAACATTATTATTTAATAGCATCTCATATTAAAACCAAAAGAAAATTAAAATATATTGAACCTTATGCATTCTTGAATAATATACTAATAAGACTATCTTAAAAATTTAATCCTTTTAGGATAGTCTTTCGTTACAGCAGGGTAAAACTTTACCCCTCTTTTATAGAACATACAACAAGACATAAAGTTGAATAGTAACTGATTGAGAGGTATTTATGATTCAGGAATTGCATATACTAATATTAGCTTTAAATTTGCTTTTATTTTAATTTTAGTTCTCTTCAAGTTTGCTTATAATTTTATTGTTAATTGGTTTCTATAACCTTTCTATTTTTTATTAAATAGAAGTAACTATATTAAAATGGAGGTGAAAGGGAGGAATGTTTATGATTAGCTTACTGGAAAAAGAAATGGCCTTAGAATCCTCTGAGAATTATTTTAACGGTACTAACGGCAAACTGTTATTTAAAATACTTTCGAATTACTTGGCAAATACCTCTGATTTAGGAAACACGCTAAAAGACCTGGATGAGTCCGTTTTTAATAATGATGAACAATTTAAGGAGTATTCTAAAATAATCATCAGTTATATGGCTGATATAGCAAGTAAAACCTATCCCTCCAGAAACTATACCACAGGACAATTATCTACTTTATTCGGTGTTAGTATTACTACCATAAATAATTGGATTCGAGAAGGCCGCTTTATTGGCTACACATCAAAGGGCAAGAAGAAACAGGCACGAATTAATGAGAACGTATTTTGGTTAAGTCCAATCGGAGAATTGCTTTCTATAAAAGATATAGCCGAAATGTATGTAATACAGAATAGCGGAAATATTACAGAAGAAGAGGAACACACTATTTTATTAAGTGAAATAAAGTTTTTTGAAGATAAATATCAAGGCAGTTACCAGGAAACCTTGGAAAAGATAGCTCATAAATCAGAAGTGGAGGAACGAGATGCTTCTGAATGGAGATATCTTCTATATAGATTGAAAGCATGAAAAATCCACCTTCAAATCTGGGTTTACTAGAAAAATCCTGACAGAACAAAATTAACAAAAGGAAAAAGACTTCCTAATGAACAGCACCGAGACTTGTTTACAATATAGAGCTTGTAAGAATACATATTATATAGTAGATACCCTGTTAATCATACACAAGCAGATTAGCAGGGTATCTCTACACACCTCTTGGCAAACTTATAATAAATTCCGTTCCTTCTCCCAGCTTACTTTTCACCTCTATACTGCCGTCATGGGCTTCAATGAGTGCCTTGGTGATAGCTAAACCTATGCCTACGCCTCCGGTGCTCCGGTTCCTTGATTTATCTGCCCGGTAAAAACGTTCAAATATATGGGGTAAATCCTCTTCTGCAATACCGATTCCAGTATCCCTCATCGCTATCTCTATTATATCAGCATCATATTTTACCTCAATACTGATTTGCGTTCCTTCTTTTGAGTACTTTATAGCATTGGATAATAGATTATTAAATACCTGACTCATCTTATCTTCATCTGCATAGACTAGATTTTCTCGATTAGTATACGTAACCCGTATATTCTTCTCTAAAAGCTCATTTGCGTAGTTGTTCAATAATCGAATGATAAGCTTTGTAAAGTCAAACTCCTCCTTATGAAGCAACAGGTTCTCATTTTCTGCTCCGGATAAATCCTCAATTCTTCCAATTAACTTCTTTATCCTGATTATTTCTTCATAGCAGCTGGATAGTCTTTCTGCACTCATGTCCCAGATTCCGTCCAACATAGCCTCCATATGACCTTGCACTGAGGTTAACGGCGTTCTAAGTTCATGAGCAACATCCTGAGTTAGTTGTTTTCTAAGGCTATCCTTTGCCTCCAAGGCTTCGGAAAGCTCATTAATGGTATTGATTAGGATACGGATTTCCTTGGTACTGGATTCTACTTTCAGACGTTCTTTATACTTGCCCTGAGATAAAGATAGAGCCTTTGTAGATACTAAATTAAGTGGTCTGCTAATACGAACCGACATGAATATCCCTGCCCCAACAGCCACTAAAAGAGAACTGACACCAATAATTACAAATAATGAATTTAAGGCTTTAATAAATATGAGTTCTTCATCATTAAAATAATAAGGGCCTACAAAGCCGGTGGTTAATGTGCCTAACTTTTTATTGCCCTGAACCAATTCATAATTTTTTTCCTGGTATTCTCCATTCCACTGGCGGGAATAGCTGCTCATATTAGCAGCCATATTTATAATCATTGCCTGACACAAACCATTGTTATGCTCATAGGCTGACCAGACCGTTTCATTTTTACTGTCCTTCACTACAATTGTCAGTCCGTTTTGCAGCGCATTCATTCCGATTATCTCAAGATAAGAAGGATTCAGTACCTTATCCTGAACATATTTCATCTGGATAAGCTCAATAATTTCTTCTGTCTGCTTCTCCTGCTTTTGAACGGCATACTTTTCAAAACGGGCTTTGATTCCCATATTTGCGATAAGACTTGTCATTCCAATAATAATAACAACAATGAATATATAAGATAGGGTAAGCTTGCTTCTTAGAGAATATCCCATCTATACACCCCCAAACTTATAACCAATTCCCCGAATGGTAAGGATATAATTGCATTCCTTAGAATTATCTTCAATTTTAGCCCGAAGATTTTTTATATGAGAGTCTATGGTTCTGTCATATCCTAAAAAGTCACCATCAAAGGCGATGTCTATTAATTCTTCTCTGGTAAATACTTTGCCGGGGCGCTTTGCAAGGGTAATGAGTATCTTGTATTCACTGGGTGTAAGGCTGACAGCTTCCCCCTTCTTCTTTACCAGATAATCCGACTGACTTATCACTAAATCCTTCTCAGAAAAACTTAGAATATCCGTATCTGAAGTCTCTTCTTTTGTAGTTCGGCGAAATAAAGCATTCACACGAGCCACCATTTGCCTTGGACTAAAGGGTTTTGTCATGTAATCATCTGCTCCAAGGTCTAACCCATGAATTATATTTTCATCACTGCTCTTTGCAGTCAGCATGATTATAGGCACTTGGGAAGTTTGGCGAATCTCTTTGCAGATTTGTTCACCGCTGATATCTGGTAACATCAGGTCTAACAAAACCATATCTATCATTTGTTCTGCATATATTTTTAAAGCCTCTCGGCCGTTATAAGCTTTAAAGACCTCATAACCGCTATTTAACAGGTAGGATTCAATAAACTCAACAATTTTTGCTTCATCCTCTACAATAAGAATCTTCTTCGGATTGTTCGCCACAAGTTCACCTCTTTTTTGTACTGTTCAATTTACAGCAGTCCATTCTTTCTTTTCCATACAATTCTTCATTCTCTTTTGCCATGTCCTGTAAGAATTTCTGAATTGCCTTCTTCACTTTCCCAAACATAGTATAAACAAATCCTCCTGTCTTCTTTCTATGATTGTATTAACTACATATCTAAAATCGTGGCACAGCAGATATTTCTTGTAGTATATATAATTGGGCAATAAGTCATAAATATACTTTAGTATACAGGATATCCCTCTATTGCACAAGACAGCCTGTTCCATTTACTAACTATATTTTCAGGCATTACACCTGCCGTTATTCACAAACTAATTTAGGGTAATATAAGTTTTTTAATTAGCTCTTCTCGCTCCCGTCCGTTTCTATCTGATTGCCTTTGCTGCAGCAGTCATGCTTTTTTCCACCCTTTAACATACTAAACATCATCACACCCATCATAATGGGACATATCAGAGAAGACAAGCCGGAAACCAGGATATTTCCTCCCGCTGTAAGATTTAATAAAGGCACTCAATTCACTTGTGATGGTTTCATGTTAACAAAGGATTATGGATTTTTTATGAATGTCACATATCTAAATCAAAAAATCGTGCCTTCTAAGATATCTTAGAAATACACGATTTTTTAATTTAGTAGTGAAATTAATATCTGGAATTTCTTATATCCTTATTTTATCTTCATCGCACGCATAGCATTTAGTACTGCTATTAATGCAACACCTACATCGGCAAATACGGCTTCCCACATATTCGCAACACCAAAAGCACCCAGTATCAGAAAGACTGCTTTTATGGATAAAGCAAATATGATATTCTGCCATACGATATTATGGGTTTTCTTTGCTATTTTAATTGCACTGATTAATTTGGAGGGTTCATCTGTCATTAATACTACATCTGCTGCTTCGATTGCAGCATCTGAACCTAAGCCGCCCATTGCTACACCAATATCTGCACGGGCTAATACAGGTGCATCATTAATACCATCCCCTACAAAAATCAGCTTACCTTTTTCAGCTTTTTGTTTATCCAAGACTTCTAACTGTTCTACCTTCTGATCCGGCAAAAGCTCTGCATGAACCTCATCAAGACCTAACTGCTTACCAATTTTTTCGCCCACAGATTTACTATCACCAGTTAACATTACAAGCTTTTTCACACCGATTTCTTTTAATTCCTTCATTGCTTTTGCAGAATCTTCTTTTACTTCATCTGAAATTATAATGTTACCGGCATAAGCTCCATTGATTCCGATATGGACTACTGTCCCGAGAAAATCTGTTTTATCATAAGCAATGCCTTCCTTTTCCATGAGTTTAGCATTACCGGCATAAATCACTTTATCGTTAAGGCGTACTTTAATGCCGTGGCCTGATATTTCTTCGTAATCCTCTAACTGCTCTTTGTCAATTTCCCTGCCATATGCCTTTAGTATGGATAAAGCAATTGGGTGACTGGAATAGCTTTCTGCGTAAGCTGCATATTCTAATAGCTGTTCTTTTGATATATCTTTTTCTGTATTCATCTGAGTTACTTTAAATACACCTTTTGTCAAAGTACCTGTTTTATCAAAGATAACTGTATCAACATAATTAAGCGCCTCTAAGTAATTACTTCCCTTAATTAGAACTCCATGTCTGGAGGCACCGCCGATGCCGCCGAAAAATCCCAGCGGAATGGAGATAACAAGGGCACAAGGGCAGGATATTACAAGGAATATAAGGGCTCTGTATATCCATTCAGTAAATGTAGCACCCGGCAGAATAAGTGGTGGCAATACTGCCATTAAAGCCGCCGTTATTGTAACAACCGGTGTATACTTTCTGGCAAATTTGGTGATAAAGTTTTCTGTAGGAGCTTTTCGGCTGCTTGCATTTTGAACCAAATCAAGTATTTTGGATACAGTGGACTCTTCAAAATCTTTTAAAACTTCAATGGTAAGCACACCATTCTTATTAATAAAGCCACCCAGTACACTGTCCCCTGTGGCAACTTCTCTTGGTACGGATTCTCCCGTTAAAGCAGAAGAGTCAACCATGGAAGTACCTTCTACCACCTTACCATCAAGGGGCACCTTTTCACCGGGCTTAACCAGAATCAATTGTCCGATATCAACTTCTTCCGGTGCTACTTTTTTTTCGCTTCCGTCAATGATAAGATTTGCATAATCCGGTCTGATATCCATTAAATCAGCAATTGACTTTCTGGAGCGGCTTACAGCAAGATCCTGGAACATCTCTCCTACCTGGTAGAATAACATAACCCCTACACCTTCTGCAAATTCACCAATGACAAATGCACCAATGGTTGCAATACCCATCAGGAAATTTTCATCAAAGACATCACCTCTTAAGATATTCTTACCCGCCTTTAACAGTACATCTCCACCTGATAGGAGGTAACTGATAAAGAATAAGCCAAATCCAGCAAACTTTGGTAAATCAAAAATCATGGCAATGGCAAAGATAACCGCAGATATTCCGAACTTAATAATCTTTTTCTTTAAAGAGCCGCCTTCCCCATGGGAGTGGCTATGCCCATGCTCTTCTGCTCCATGTGTATGCTCATGTTGTATATGTTCATTCTGAGCATGACCGTGTTCATGCCCGACACAGCAACCATCACTGCAACCGTTCTCTCCATGCTCTTCTATCTGCCCATGTACCTGTACCTGAGCCTTTACCCTTTTCGCTCTCGGACTTTTATATTCTTTTACAACAACATCCGGTTCAATGTCCTTTACTATTTTTTTTACCTTCTTAAGTAGTTCTTCCTGATTATTTTCCTGCTCTGTTTCAATTAGCAAAAGCTTCGTAGCAAAATTCAGGCTGGTATGGCTAACCTCCTTTAATTCGCTGACCTTCTGCTCTATCTTCATAGCACAATTGCTACAGCAAAGTCCGTCTAATACCAGTTTAGTACTTATCCTGCCTTCCATACAATTCGTTCCCCCTATTTTTCATTCACATGAACTAACCCTAATTTAAAAATGCTCTGTACATGGTCATCATCTAAAGAATAATATACGACTTTTCCGTCTCTTCTGAACTTAACCAGCCTTGCCTGCTTTAAAGCCCTTAGCTGATGGGAAATAGAAGACTGGGTCATATTAAGTAATGCCGCTATATCACAAACACACATCTCCGCTTCTGCTAATGCACATAATATTTTTATTCTGGTGGTATCACCAAAAACCTTAAATAATTCTGCTAAATCATACAAACTTTCTTCCGGGGGCATCTGTTCTTTCACTTTTTCTATAACATTCTCATGTATCACCGTACAATTGCAACGATCCATTTCTTGATTCGTATCCATATAGTTTACCTCCTATTAACGCTTGAACATATGAACAACTATTCATATTTATGTAATTATGATATTCCCAATTTGAAAAATTGTCAACTGACTATTTGATAATTTTTTATTATCTAGTAGGATTAGGGTGTCGACTACTTGTTATGGCAGGAACCATTTATCCCATTCTTATCCTATTATTAGCGCTTCATCCTGTATTAGAATATACTTATATTAATCTCAAATGTGCATGTATAGGAACAAGCATGACACGGAAAGAAGGTAATTCATGGAGTCTAAAGAAGATAAGAGGGGCATCTTAAGAGAAGAGGTTTTTACTTATCATATTACCAAGGATAAGAAAATCTTTATATATTGGAATAAAAAACATATTAAAATCCTATCCGGTAAAGATGCTGATAAATTTCTAGCTAAAATAAATCATGCTGATTCCTATGAGCAACAACTAATTATGGCAAAATATACTGGTAATTTTAAAAGAGGAAATGAAAAACAAAGAAAAAACAAGTAACTCTTGTTGGAGTTTATAATGAAAATTTAATTTTACTCCATTGGAAAATTGTAGTAAAATTTTACCATGGATAAATGTTTAGGATATATACAAGTATTATGTATAAAGCAGTTGCACACAGAAAAAACTAGAAAGGATGATTGTCTTCTTTTACATGGTCTGATAATTAAATAATTTGTATTTTATTAATATGAGAGAGGTGTTCGTATGTGGTTTTCCAAAACTAAGGATGATATTTTTAATGAATTA
>Ga0160506_100222_pt1 | contig 13484 bp, 14 predicted proteins | sample DID2874_E49MG_FD_108204 | JGI IMG/M metagenome (GOLD analysis project Ga0160506, IMG submission 108204) | Enriched chicken feces microbial communities from UW Madison campus, WI, USA - DID2874_E49 MG | ecosystem: Host-associated > Birds > Digestive system > Large intestine > Fecal | place: USA... | reverse complement strand
ATTCATCTCCCTGGCAATTTCCCTCTGTACCTTCCCCGTTGAGTAAATCTCAAATCCATGCTTATCTTCTAAAATCTTGCATATAGTAGATTTGCCGCTCCCCAGATTTCCCGTTATAGTAATATGCATAATGGTCCTCCCTGATTATTCAAAAGGGGCCCCATTGTTATGCAACAGCCCCTTCTGTCATATCATTTATTTTTGGTTATAATGTAAGACATTATACCACTACATGTCCGTCCAGTAAAGAGTTTATTGCATCCGTGTCTTTAAAAATAATTGGTAATCTCTTAACTATTAGAATTTTTCGGAGTGAATCTTATCAAAAGGCAATTTTTCTTCGTTGTAAGGCTCTTTTTCTTCTGCCGGATATCCTAGCGCGATCACACATTCCACACCATATTTTTCAGGAATCCCCAGTACTTCCTTAACATAATCTTCTGCTGCCTTTTCCTCTGCCGTCAACCGTTCCCTTATCTGTACCCAGCAGGAACCTAAGGAAAGGGAATGTGCTGTTAATTGAATGATTGCTCCAAGAATGGATGCATCCTCCGTCCATACATCTGTTAGTTCTTTATCAGCTGCTATTATAATGCTTACAGCAGAACCAGCTATTAATTTGGAACTACCGCCTCTGCATTGGCTTAATTTTAGTAAGGTCTCCTTATCTTTTACTACAATGAGCTCCCAGGGTCTTTTCCCCTTTGAGGAAGGTGACATGAGTGCTCCGTTAAGTATGGCAGAAAGCTTTTCCTGTTCAATTGGTTTGTCCTGATATTTTCTAATACTTCTTCTTGTCTTTAATAAGTCTAACATAATAAGTATCCTCTCTTAACTATTAGGATTAGGGTGTCAAAAGCCCTGTTTATAATATTGAAGAACTAGCAATTTGCACATTCGTTCCTTTGCTTTGTTCAAATTACTGCTATATTTTTCTAAGAGGGCTTTTGACACGCTAATCCTATTGGTAATTGCAAAATCTTTATTTTATATGTTGGAACCAGTCAAAACTTCCAACCTCTAGACGTACCGTTTCGTTATTGACTACTATTAAGATACACTAGCTCTGCCTCTAGCTGCTCTACTTCTTTTTTATCGTGTGTTACTATCACTACCGTTTTACCCATTGATTTTTGTTTCACATATTCTATAACCTGACACTTTAACTGTTCATCCAACCCTTTAAAAGGTTCATCCATTACTATTATATCATTGTCAGCTAACATTGCTCTTACAATGGCAACTCTTCGTTTCATTCCTCCGCTTAAATGGGATACCTTTTTATTTTGTATATCCGCTAAACCCACTGCTTCTAATTCCACTTGTATCCGTTCTATACCGAGCTCTTTCCTGCACACCAACTTTATATTTGTAATAGAATCCAGATATCCGCATAATCGGTCTTCCTGGAATACAGCCGTAATGCGTTTTTTATCCAGTCCTTCTATTAAACCGGAATCAGCTTGTGTTAAGCCCATAAGTATTCGCAAAAGGGTTGTTTTGCCGCTGCCTGAAGGCCCCATAATACAGGTTATTTTTTCTTCTTTCAGTTCCAGGGTACATCCCTTAAGAACCGGTACGTTATTATAGTATTTTGTAATGTCCTTTACTAATATGCTCATTACTCTGCTTCCTATCTTGTTTTATCACATCTTGCTATTTGTAACAATAATTTAGAGTGTTCAGAACAATACCGCTTTAACAAACACGATATATGTCAGGTTACCGCTTTTAGAAGTCTTGCTAGTGCAGCTGTAAATAGCTTCTCCGTCACTACACTAACTACTATAATAACAAAAGTCCAGGCAAATAATTCTCCCGTCATTAGATACAGCTTGGCAGTATAAAGCTGTTCCCCAATAGAGTTTTTAGGAATGGCAATTACCTCTGCGGCTATACCAGCCTTCCAGCACAGACCAAGCCCCACCGTACTTGCTGTAAAAAAGTATGGTGCAACGGCGGGTATGTACAGATACCTTGCTTTTCTCAAGGAGCTTATACGAAACACCTTAGCCATCTCTAGTAACTTTTCATCCGTTGATAGGATACCCTGTAATACATTCGTATATATAACTGGAACTGTCATTAAAAAAGAAGTCAGAATAGACAAATTTTTTGATGGTATCCACAGTAATGCAAGAATAATAAAGGAAGCTACGGGTGTTGCCTGTATCACCTTCATAAACGGAGTAATTAATTCTTTAATCACCAGAAATCTCCAGGCTAAAATAGCAAAAAGAATACCTATACCAACCGCAATAATAAAGCCAGCCATTATTTTTATAAAAGAAAAAAGAACTGACTTCCAGAACACTGTCTTATATACTAAATTAACAAAGGCAATTATTGTAGTTGCCGGAGATGCCAAAAGTATACTTTTATTAACTGCCATACTAAGCACCTGCCAGAATAAAAGCCAGAACGCTGCTGCAAATATCTTATACCGGAAAGCATAGAGGATGGAACTTATTTTTTTCAACTTAACTCCCGTCCGCGTGCTTCAGCACGCATTCTATTCAAGATGTTGAAAAAGCTTTTCTTTTCAACTTACTCCCGTCCGCGTGCTTTAGCACGCATTCTATTCAAGATGTTGAAAATAGCTTTCATTTTTAATTTAACTCCTATCTCTTATAGTAAAAATCCTCTGCCGGCAGTTGTCCTCCCACCGTTTCAGGATTTTGCCCATAAAGGGTTTCTAAGTATCCTTGTATTTTAACCTGCATATCCTCATCCTGTAGGAAAGTTATATTACAATAAGGAATGGCTTTTTTGGCAACAGCAGCTTTAATGATATCAAACTTCTCAATGAGTTTGGCCGCCTCCTCCGTATTCGTATTTACATATTCCGCGGACGCCTCATATTCCGAAAGAAAAATATTGACAGCTTCTTTGTTATTTTCCAAAAAATCTTTTTTAAAGACTAGAACACCGGTTACTACACTGCTGCCATTGGTACTGATACTTTCCCATTCTTCTGTAATATCAAGTGCAATGCGCAGCTTATCGTTATTAAGCATTGCAGTGGTTACAAAAGGCTGTGGAAGCATAGCTACCACATCTTCCTTTTCGCTAAGCAAAGCAGCCACCTCTGCGGCTTCGGCTTTATATTCAACGGTCACATCTTTATCACTCTCCAGCCCATAAGAGGCTAATAAGTAATTAAGGGTATATTCCGGCGTAGTGCCCTTACCAGTGGTATAAATAGTTTTTCCTTTTAAGTCTTCTATAGAATGAATAGTATCCCCAGTTTCAACTATGTATAAAACCCCCAAGGTGTTTATACCGGCCGTTACAATCTGTCCTTGGGTTTTATTATATAAGACAGCCGCAAGATTACAAGGTATAGCCGCTGCATCATAATCTCCTTTTATAATTCCAGCCGTTATTTCATCCGGGGTACCTGCTATTGTAAACTCGTATGCATTTCCGGCCTCGTCATTGGCGGAAGCTTCCATAACCTGAATCATACCCATAGAGGTAGGACCCTTTAAAGCAGCTACTTTTATGGTAGTTTTTTTTACCTGAGGTACTTCCGTTACCGACGGTGTCTGGCTTTTTTCCTCTGCCTGTTCTTCCCCTTGCGTGTTGTCACTTAAAGTACCTTCTGATGTTGTCTTTTCTGTTGTTTTACTGCAGCCTCCTAACAAAGCCATGCATAAAATTGCCAGCAAAAAGATTGTATTTAAATTTTTCATATGCCCTCCTATTGCATTTTCACTACTATTTACCGGATTTTGAATATACCGTTTTAACACTGATTCCTTCTAACATGCCTAACTTGCCTGACAGGGAGCTAATGGCATTATTATCTGCATCCATTACAATACTGATTATATTTACACCCTTTTGTTTATAGGGAATCCCCATTCTTCCCACAATATACTCTCCATACTCATGAAGTATCTGATTGATATTCTCAACCACTCCCATATTCTCAACTATAATGCCAATTAGTGCGATTCTTGTTTCCATCTTTAGCTCCTATCTGCGACTTTTGGTCGCGTACATTAGATAAAACCTTTGCTTTTCCACTATTTTACCAACTATTTGCCAAAAATAAAAGAGCTTCTTCAAATTCATAAGTCAGCCCTTCTATTATTTACAAAAGAAAAACCCAACTTATGTTGAGTTTTCTTCCCAGATTATTAAATCAAACCTTAAACCGATAGCCCACACCCCAGATGGTTTCTATATATTGTGGCTTTGAGGTATTAAATTCAATCTTTTCCCTGATTTTTTTGATGTGTACTGTAACTGTTGCAATATCTCCAATGGATTCCATGTCCCAGATTTCCTGGAACAATTCTTCCTTGGTGTATACATGGTTAGGGTTTTCAGCCAAAAAGGTCAGTAAGTCAAATTCTTTAGTTGTAAAACTTTTTTCTTCATCATTAACGTATACTCTTCTTGCTGTCTTATCTATTTTAATTCCCCTAATTTCAATGATTTCGTTTTCCTTGGAACCGGAGCCGATCAACCGTTCATATCTTGCAAGATGCGCCTTGACTCTGGCTACCAGCTCACTTGGGCTAAAGGGTTTGGTTATATAATCATCTGCTCCCAGACCCAGTCCGCGTATCTTATCAATGTCATCTCTTTTGGCTGAAACCATTAGTATAGGAATGTTCTTAGTTGCACGGATTTTTTTGCAGATTTCAAAACCATCTACTCCCGGCAGCATTAGATCCAGTATTACCAAATCAAAATTTTCTGACAGAGCTCTTTTCTCACCTCCGTCACCGGTAGTTTCCATTTCCACTTCAAAGCCGCTTAATTCCAGGTAATCCTTTTCCAGCTCTGCAATTGCAACCTCATCTTCTACAATTAATATCCTACTCATGTTCCATTCCCTCCTTACACTTTTTTAATGTAAATAGTATTGTAGTTCCTTTTCCTTCTTCACTCTCAGCCCATATATTTCCGCCATGATCTTCAATTATCTTTTTCGCTATCGCCAGACCCAAGCCGGAACCGCCTTTTGCTAAATTCCTTGATGCATCTGCCCGGTAGAACCGATCAAAGATAAAAGGCAAATCTTTAGGGGCTATTCCTGAGCCATTATCTTCAAAGGATAGACGGATATAGTCTCCGCTGTCACTTAATCTTATCTTAATCCTGCCGTGTTTTACACCGATATATTTCACCGAGTTCCCGACAATATTATTAATTACTCTTTTTAACTGCTCGGCATCTGCCTCTACTTTTGTTTCAGGATTTGTTTCATTCACATAATCTATCTCAATATTTTTAACTTCCAGATCCAACATAATTTCACTGATACAATCGCTAAAATAATCTTTTATATTAATATAGCTAAAGGTATAGGGCATAGTATTACAGTCGATTTTGGAATAAAGAGATAATTCATCTACCAGAGCAGATAAATCACTGGCCTTTGTATAAATGGTTTTGATATATTTTTCCTGCTTCTCTTTCGTATCGGCAACACCATCCAAAATCCCTTCCGCATAACCTTTTATAGCAGTGATGGGCGTTCGCAGGTCATGAGATATGTTACTGATTAATTCCTTCATGTCTTTTTCATATTTTAACCGAACATCAATCAGTTCCTTTAAACGAACCCGCATTTCCTCAAAATCCACACACAACTGTCCGATTTCATCCTCCGGGTCACCCTCGATGGAGTAATCCAGATTCCCTTCCTTCATAGCGTCAGTAGCTGCATGAAGAGTATTTAAAGGCCTTAAAATACTTTTATATATCCATATGATAAGTACTGCGGCTGTTATAATCACGATAAACACCAGAGAGCAGACCACCTGAATAGCAGAGGATTTAATCTGAGGTACCAAAGTATTGACATCCGTTATAACAAAGATGCTTCCTTCCGTTCCATCCGTGTAATAAAAATCTTGTTGCTTTAATAGAAAAGGTCTGTTTTCGTCAATATAGATACCCCCTTCTCTGTCCGTGGTATATTCACCAAACAAAGGGAAGCTGTTTTTAATCGTGTGAAGATTGGTCGCATTACCGCTGTATACGAATTCTTCCCCTTTTCGTACAGCCAGATATGAATATTTTCCTTTTAATTCACTGTTTAAATACTCCAGATAGTCCGTGTTCTCAAACTTTTTCGGCTCCTGTGACGCCGTTAATACAATTTCGTTATATACTCCTCTGGTAAGCCGATTTAATACCTGCAGAGGATTGGACAAAATCTTTAAAGTATTTGTGCTCACATCATAGGTTTGCTGTATTGCATTGTCCTGATAATTAATAATTGTCCCAACCGCAAGTGTAATTAGGAATACCGGCAGGGCTGTTATAATTAAAAAGGCTGTTAAAAGCCTGCTTTTTAGTTTCAAATATATCACCTGCTTTACTTGTATTAAAACTAGTTCATTTTATCATTATAGCATAATGATTCCATAAATACACCTAAACTAACCATTACTTTTCTAAATTATTTATAAAAAAAGCTGCCGCAAAAGGGAGTAAAAATCCATTTTTGCGACAAGCCTTCTTACAAATTCGTTATGTTATTAAATAACAAGTTCTTATAAATATTTCTTCAAAGCTTCTGCCTTATCAAGTCTTTCCCAAGGTAAGTCAAGCTCATTACGTCCAAAATGTCCGTAAGCAGCAGTCTGTTTATAGATTGGACGTCTTAAATCTAACATCTTAATAATTCCTGCCGGACGTAAGTCAAAGTGTTCTCTGACAATTTCAATTAATTTGTCATTGGCAAGCTTACCAGTGTTAAAAGTTTCAATCATAATGGAGGTAGGCTGAGCTACACCGATTGCATAGGAAAGCTGAATTTCACACTTGTCCGCTAAGCCGGCAGCAACTACATTCTTAGCTACATAACGAGCTGCATAAGAAGCAGAACGGTCTACCTTTGTACAATCTTTTCCGGAGAAAGCACCGCCGCCGTGACGAGCATATCCGCCGTAGGTATCAACAATAATTTTACGTCCGGTCAGACCGCTGTCTCCATTTGGTCCGCCGATAACGAAACGTCCGGTAGGATTAATAAAGAACTTTGTATTCTCATCAATCAGTTCTTTGGGAAGAATTTCGTCAAACACATACTTTTTAATATCTTTATGTATCTGCTCCTGAGTAACTTCAGGCCCATGTTGTGTGGATAATACCACCGCATTTAAGTGAATTGGTTTACCGGCTTCATCGTACTCTACCGTTACCTGTGATTTACCATCGGGACGAAGGTATGGCAATACTCCTTCTTTTCTAACCTTTGTTAATTGCTTAGTTAACTTATGAGCCAGGTAGATTGGATATGGAAGATACTCTTCTGTTTCGTTGCTGGCAAAACCGAACATCATACCCTGGTCTCCTGCACCGATTGCTTCCAATTCATCCTCTGACATGGTCTTTTCTCTGGCTTCTAAAGCTTTATTTACACCCATTGCTATATCTGCTGACTGTTCATCAAGTGCTACGATAACACCGCAGGTATTGGCATCAAAACCATAATCTGACCGGTCATAACCAATCTCTCTTATTGTCTCCCGGACAATTTTTTGGATATCTACATATCCGCTGGTTGTAATTTCACCCATAACCAATACCAAACCGGTAGTGATAGAGGTCTCACAAGCTACACGACTCATAGGGTCTTGTTCCAATAATGCATCCAATACGGAATCAGATACCTGATCGCAGATTTTATCGGGATGTCCCTCTGTAACTGATTCTGATGTAAATAATAATTTGTTCATGTAATCTCCTTCCTTTAAAAACGGCAACAGCAGATATTATTTCTGCTATTAACCATAGAAAGCGTCTATTTCTCTCTGAATATGCATGTATAAATCCGTCAGTCTATGAAGAGAACGATTCTGCAATGCAGCATCCCAATGTGATGTACACTCTCTCCGAACATATTTATTCCTAATTTTGGGAATAAAAAAAGCCCGGCTAAGACGGACTTGATTAAACAATATCAAATCCTCTTATTGATCGATTACTCGCTCAGGTTGGCACCTTCCACCTACGGGGGTTGCCGTGACTTCATAGAGCCTTTACTCTCCGTCACTCTGAATAAGAGAAATATGCTTTTCAATTTTTATGTTATGATTTGAGGATATACTTTTTTCTCTGTTTTGTCAAGGCTTTTTTGAAAAATTGTAATTTTTTGTAATAATATTTTTTCTCTTTATCAATATTACATAGACAAATAAGCTTTTTATTGACAATACATGGCAATTTTCATATACTAATCTTAAGTTTTAAGCTGATTTTTGTCACTTTCATTTTATTACTTAACCCGAAGAAATTAATACTCCTTGAGGAAGTTACTACTCCTACAGGGAATTAAGTCTCCACGGAGGGAGTAATCTATGCAGGATGCAGTTAGGAGAGTATAATACCATGAGAACAAGACGAATATCAATACGGCAAGCTGCGCCGGGGATGGTCGCAGCAGATGATATCTATAACAGCAGTAGCCAGATGGTTATATCAGGAGGTACTGTGTTAACAGATAAGATTATCACCAGACTTAAATTTTATTGCATCAGTGACTTAAATATAGTAATACCAGACAAAAATAAACCACAGCCAACTGTCATTGAAACTTCAAGCCAATCTCAGCGACTGCGAGAAACCGCTGAATTTAAAAATTTTAGTAATACCTTTAATGAATCGGTACAGGACTTTAAGGGAGAATTAACAAAGATATCTTCAAATGATACGGAGATTGATGTAAATGGTTTGTTAGAGAATACCAGTAAAATCCTTGCAAACAGCAGAAACGGAATTCATGTATTTGATATGCTTCATTGTATGAGGGAGTATGATGATATTACATATGTACATTCCGTAAATGTATCTCTGTTATGCAATGTCTTTGGTCAATGGTTAAAGCTTCCGGAAAAAGATATTGAAGTTCTTACTTTAAGCGGTCTGCTTCATGATATTGGAAAACTTACCCTTCCCTCTCATATTATTAACAAACAGGATAGACTAACCCCTACAGAATATGCAATCATCAAGACCCATACCCTTCAAGGTTTTAATGCCCTAAGTAATAAAAACATTGATTCCAGAGTGAAACAAGTTGCCTTAATGCATCACGAACGCTGCGACGGCAGTGGTTATCCACATGGTTTAAAAGGAAATGAAATAGATACTTTCGCCAAGATTATTGGAATTGTTGATGTATATGACGCTATGACTTCCGCAAGAGTATACCGCCCGGCTTTAAGCCCCTTTGATGCTATCCGGTTATTTGAAACAGAAGGACTGCAAAAATACGACCCTCAATTTATTATGATATTCCTAAATGAAATTGTGCAGGCTTATGTTGGAAGCCGTATCCGCTTAAACAATAAATTAGAAGGTGAAATCCGTATGATTAACAAACATGCCTTGTCAAGACCAGTTATCCAGCTAAGCACTGGGTTTTTAGATTTATCCAGAGAAAAGGATATATACATAGAAGCAGTATTATAGATATAATTATTCGATATTGGTCATATAACAACCATCGGTGTGTTCTAACTTAAAATGAATTAATACAAAATAAATTAGGGTGTTGATTTCTCAACACCCTTTTCTATCATCCAACTTTTAACTTAAATTTCTGTACTGCTTTTTCATCTTCAATATCAATTTTAGCCATCACAGCACCAAGACATTGCATCTTGCTTTCAAAGTTTTCATAGCCTCTTTCGATATATTCTACCTGCTCAACAATAGTAAAGCCCTCTGCAACCAGACCTGCAATTACTAAAGCTGCTCCTGCCCTTAAATCCGGAGCACTAACAATAGCACCAGTCAGACCTTTAACACCTACAATAATTGCTGTGTTGCCTTCTACTTTTATATTGGCACCCATTCTTGCCAATTCATCAACATAACGTAATCTGTTTTCAAATACGGTTTCTGTTACTATACTTGTCCCTTCAGAGGTTACAAGAGTGGCAGAAATCTGTGGCTGCATATCTGTTGGAAAACCAGGATACGGCAGAGTTTTAACATGTGTATGACCAAGAGTTCCATTTGCACTAACTCTTACTGCATCATCATATTCTTCTACTGTCGCACCGATTTCAATTAATTTGGCTGTGATTGCTTCTAAGTGCTTGGGAATAACATTTTTTATCAAAACATTACCTTTTGTAGCCGCAGCAGCAAACATAAAAGTTCCTGCTTCTATTTGATCTGGTATAATGGAATACTCGGTTCCCTTTAAAGCTTCTACACCTTTGATACGGATAACATCTGTTCCTGCACCTTTGATGTTAGCACCCATACTGTTTAAAAAGTTAGCAACATCAACTACATGAGGCTCTTTTGCGGAATTTTCAATAATAGTGACTCCTTCTGCAAGAGTAGCTGCAAGCATAATGTTAATGGTTGCACCTACACTGATACAATCCATGTATATATGATTGCCTTTTAATTCCTTAGCCTCTGCCTTAATCATACCGTGTTCAATTTTTACGGTTGCTCCTAACGCCTCAAAACCTTTTAAGTGCTGGTCTATTGGTCTGCTGCCAATATTACAGCCTCCCGGCAAAGCTACCTGAGCTCTTTTGAATTTACCAAGCAAAGCTCCTAACAGGTAGTAAGAAGCTCTGATTTTACGAATAAATTCATAATCAATACACATAGAATCTATCTTACTTCCATTAATTCTCACAGAATGTTTATCTACTCTTTCAACGATAGCACCAATTTCTTCAATTGCCTGTAATAGGACGTTAATGTCTCCGATATCCGGCAGATTTTCTACCAAAACTGTATCATTTGTCATGATAGCCGCAGAAAGGATCCCAAGCGCCGCATTTTTTGCTCCGCTAATGGTAATTTCGCCCTGCAAAGCATTGCCGCCTTTAATAATATACTGCTCCATTGCACACCTCATAATTTTAGTCCGTTCATTTATGTAAATCCTGTTTTACACTTCTATTATTTGTAAAAACTGCTAGAACAACATGATTATACCATAAATTAACGGGTTGTAAAATATTTTTTAATAATAAATCTATTTACTGTAAAATTTATATCTAAAAAGTAATCTTTATAGTTATAGTATATTCCAGCATTCGAATTTCTTACCTTGTATTTTTTTCTTCTTTTGTTTTTAATTTTGTTTATGTAAAAATCACCGGCATTGGATTGCTGACGCAATTTTTTCCATAAGCTCTTCCTGGTCTAAATCTTCACCGTCTATTATTATATGAGCATACTTTTCATATAGCGGACATCGCTCATTATAGAGGGATTTTAAAGTTTGTCCATCCTGAAATACAACACCTCGTTGCTTAATGTTACCCAGCCGGTTTTTAATCGTTTCGTATTTTAATTTTATATAGACTATAATACTTGTTTCACGAAATTTTTCCATTGCTTCTGAACAGTAGATAATACTTCCGCCTGTTGCAATTACCGTACGTTCTGTTTGTATGTCCCTATTAACCTGGTTTTCGATTGTAAGAAAACCTTCCAGACCTTTTTCTTCTATGATGTCTTTTAATAATGCTTGTTCCTGCTCTTGTATCACTAAATCCGAGTCCAGGAAATTATAGCCCAGAACTTTCGCAAGAATGATACCTATGGTACTTTTTCCGGCAGACGGCATTCCAATCAGCACTATATTTTTCATGTACAGCATGTCCTTTCGCACATAATGAACAGATTATATCATTTTTCTGTCCTCTCGCCAAGTACTTTTTACTTTTTACTATATATGTTGAACTTATCTCTAACTTTCCAGAGTTTTTTTAGTAGTACTTTTTCTCGCTTTTTTCTTTACACTATATCCAAAGTTACCAAAGATATCTGAAAGCCCATAATACTCTCCATGGGAATATACAATAGGTTTGGCTTTGCTTAACTCAAATTTTCCTTTTTCATTTATATATGCTTTATCAGCATGTACGCCTAAAACCTCTGCAATGAACATATCATGAGAGCCTAATTTTAGTATTTGGCTAACCCTGCACTCAATATTCACTGGCGCCTCTTGAATCAGAGGGGCTGACACAAAATTCGCGGGCACGGGTGTTAAGTTCATATCTTTAAATTTATCCACCTGCCTGCCAGACCTGACTCCGCAGTAGTCCACTGCACGTGTTAATTCCTCTGTTGATAAATTAATGACGAATTCTTTTGTTTCTTCAATAATTTCGTAGGACAGGCGGGAAGGTCTTAAGGATATATAAACCATGGCAGGATTGGTGCAGATTGTTCCTGTCCAGGCTACCGTTACGATATTATTTTTCCCCTCCTTACTCTGACAGCTGATTAAAACAGCCGGCAGAGGATACAACATATTACCCGGTTTCCACAATTCCTTATCCATGAATTTTACTCCAATCCATATAGGTCTAAATATTACTACCCTTTTTTACAAATTTATTATATAATATATATTATCTAAACTAATCAGTAGTCAGGCTTAAACACCTGGTTTACCACAGATAGCAAACCTTGAGGTGATACCAATGAATAATTTAATAAACATCGAATCTGTATCGGAAGAAGTCCAAAATAAAGTAAGACAGACCTTAAAATTCCGTACAGGAAAATTTGTATGGCGGGTTAGATTCACCGCACCACTTAATCCTGCAACCGTTAACAACAGAAACCTTTATGTGATAACCTTAGGCCAGATACCTTTAAAAACTCAAATCCGCTACGATTCCATTAATAATTATATCGAAATTGAGCCCCTGGAACCCTATGCGGAAAACGAATCTTACATACTTGTTATCACACAAAAGGTAAAGTCCCGGGGCGGTAAAAATCTCAAAAAAGAAGTACGGCTGCAGTTCAGCCTTTAATTATTATCCTGTACCAGGGTCTGCATCAGAGCCGGAATTATCTGCTTCTTCCTTGATACAACACCCTTTAAGTATACCTTATCGGTGTCTTTCTCCAGACTGAAGGCATTTAATAATAATTCTCTTGCTCCATTACCCTGGTACAAAAGTTCTGTAGAGCTTTCCATAATATTCGTAAGCATGAAAAACAGCATGGCTACACCATGGTCATTGTATGCTTTCTGCATATATGGAACCAGCTTTTCTTTTATTGCCTCCAATTCATCCTGGGTCATGGAATTAATTTGTCCAACTCCAAAACTCATATCTCCTGCTATGAACTTTTTAAAATCCTGATAGAAGATTTCTTCCGGGGACTTAGCAGTCAGATTACTTCCTGCTGCAAACATTTCCTTTGCATATTGTTCAACCTCAATACCTGCAATCCTAGCCAGCGCTTCTGCAGAAGTCCTGTCAATTTCAGTACAAGTCGGTGAACGGTATACTAAAGTATCAGACAGTATTGCCGAACATAAAAGACCGGCAATGGGTGGCTCTACTTCTATGCCATTTTCCAGGTACATCTGATATATTATGGTTGCAGTACAACCCAAAGGCTGGTTACGGAAGAATACCGGATTCATCGTTTCTAAGCTTCCCAATCTATGGTGGTCAATGATTTCAAGGATTTCTGCATCCTCCAACCCATCTACAGCCTGGGATTTT
>Ga0160506_100221_pt1 | contig 13490 bp, 12 predicted proteins | sample DID2874_E49MG_FD_108204 | JGI IMG/M metagenome (GOLD analysis project Ga0160506, IMG submission 108204) | Enriched chicken feces microbial communities from UW Madison campus, WI, USA - DID2874_E49 MG | ecosystem: Host-associated > Birds > Digestive system > Large intestine > Fecal | place: USA... | reverse complement strand
ACCAACTGGGACAAGCCATTATGAACCGCTTGTTAAAAGCGGCAGGTTATCATATAGAAAAGGTGTAACCTTTCTGCCCTAAAACAGCAGGGTGAATTTGATTGGAGGAATTAGATATGATCAAGTATGAAAAAATCATATTTGTATGTACCGGTAATACTTGCAGAAGCCCAATGGCAGAAACCATATATAAAAGTCTTGAAACGAACAGTGACAGACAGGTGACCTCCAGAGGTTTAGTGGTATTATTTTCAGAGCCATCCAATCCGAAGGCAGACACGGTTTTAAAAAGCCACAACCTGCATTTGGAAGGCCATATATCCAAAGGGCTTAAAAATTCCGATATTGATGAGAATACACTGATTCTTACCATGACGGAAAAGCAAAAGCAGAATGTTATGGATAATTTTATATATACTGATAATGTATATACAATTAAGGAATTCGTTGGGGAAAATGGTGATGTAACCGATCCCTACGGAGGAACATTAATTGATTATGAAGAATGTTATGTTGAACTGGCAAGGCTGGTGAAGAAAACAGTATATAAGCTTAACGAGGAGGAAATATCATGATAGCAATTGGCAGTGACCATGGTGGATATGAATTAAAACAAGAGATAATGGAGCATTTAAAAAGCAGGAATATAGAATATAAGGATTTTGGTTCTTATTCTAAAGAGTCTTGTGATTACCCTGTCTACGCAAAAAAAGTAGCTGAGGCAGTAACTAATAAAGAGTGTGAATTCGGTATTTTAATCTGTGGTACAGGGATTGGTATTTCTATTACTGCCAATAAAATGAAGGGTATTAGAGCTGCATTATGCCATGATTGTTTTAGTGCAGAGGCAACCAGATCACATAATGATGCCAACATTCTGGCTATGGGAGCAAGAGTAGTCGGGGCAGGGCATGCGTTAAAAATAGTAGATACCTTTTTAGATACACCCTTTTCAGAAGACGAAAGACATATAAGACGAATTGGTTTAATTGAAGATTAATGAATTAAGTTATAATTATAGTGAATGAAGGCTAAGTTATAGAAAAGCAAAGCAGTTGTTAAACAGAGGCATATAAATGTGCTGACCGTTTGCAACTGCTTTTTATTTGAATAAATTACATATTTTTGGTTAAAATACAAAATAGAAGTGAACACTGATTTAAACGTGCGCTAAAGCACATAGATAGGAGTTAAGTTGAAAAATAAAAACTTTTTTCAACATCCTGATTTAAACGCGTGCTAAAGCACACAGATAGGAGTTAAGTTGAAAAATAAAAACTTTTTTCAACATCCTGATTTAAACGCGTGCTAAAGCACACAGATAGGAGTTTAGGATGGAAATATTAAGTAGTTTATCGAAAGAAATAAAGAAAATAATGATAGAGAAAAAATCAAAGATGACCATCTACGTGCTAGGTGTTTTGTGGATAGCAGTAATCATGCAAATAGCTGTAAACAATTTTTTGATTCCCAAAAGTAATATCCTTGAAGCTTTTATAAGTACTAATACAGAAGTTTCTTCTTTTGAACTGGAAATGGTAGCTGATTATGGGAATAATTATTTGAGTGAAAGTGATAAAAGAGATTTGGTTTTATTTATTGCCGGAAAGATAGGACTGACTGCGAATCAGGATGTAATAGTTAATAGAAATGGGGAAGAAAGTGAAGCCCTTTTACAAAAGATAGGAAAGAATGCAGAAACCTTGATTAAAGTTATAAGCAAAGAACAAGAAAATGAGGAAGGAATATCCGAGCAAAAGCATTATATTATTGTAGAGCTAAAACTTTATGAAAATCTTGACAGCATATTGGAATATCGTAAATTACTTGATAAAGTATTTAAAGAAATTAAGACTAACCAGGTGGAAACTACCATGCAATTAACCAGTAATTATAAAGGCAGATTAAGCCTTGATAATATGAATACACTGGCAGATAGAATGGTAGATAACCTACAAGGTAAAATTGCATACGATAATCGTTCTGAAAAGTTATTTACTATTTATGCTTATACAGGCTTACTGGATGAATATGTAACATCTATGGGAACAAAAATTAATATTCATGTAGCCATGAACTATGACGAAACAACAGACAGCACCAATGTCTATCTGGGTACGCCGGTAATTAATGGAGGATACTAACAGGGAACAGGAAGAATTATGATATGAAAACAGAGGCTGGTAAAACTTAAGATATGACAGTAGAAGTTCCATGACTTTCAACCGGTAGTTGTAATAAGTCATGGAGCTTTCTCTATCCGAATATCATAAATGAAACAGCCTCTTATGAGTAGAATTTATGAACTAGAACCAGCGTTTTCTTCCTCTGTAGCGTCTGCGGCGGTTGAGCATTTCATTAAATAATAAAACTTCAATAAAGTTGCGCAGCCAGTTTTGCTGACAGCAGCCCTGCCTATTGTTTCTGCAGCGACAGTCATATTGATTTGCCTTTAAATATTTATCATCGTCTTCGTTGTTATCACCGCAGGTCGATAAGTGTTCCACTGCAAGCTCTTCTTCCAGATAACTGCATCTTGCATATATTTTATCTACGATTCTGCCAAGATATACTCTGTCTGGATATTCATCAAACATACAGCTTCCGTCATACTCTAGCTTATCGCATTCGTCTTCAACCTCAGACAGTATCTTCTTGGCAGCCAGAGGAAACATCTGCCTCATATAATCCCAATCTTTGTCTGCATCTTCGCAGTTGTCATAGCCATAAAGCGGCATCATTGGAACTGCATAAGGTACATGATAAGGAGCTGCATCTGACATATAAATGCTATTGGGGCTGTATGCAGGAAAGCCGTTAAAATCATAATCTTCCCGGCTGCTCCCTATAGTATGGCTGTAATCTTGGGTTCTTGGCATAGTGCTGCCAGTACCGGGTGTGGTACCTCCTGGGAATACAACTGGAGGTGTCATGGGAGATGAAGGTCTGGGAGGTGTTGCAATACCGCCGCCGGGAAATGCAGTACCGGGAGTTGCTGGTAAAACAGGTGTGGCAGGACGTGCAGGAGTTGTAGTCCCCGGAGTCATAGGAGTGGAAGGCCTTGTAGGCATGGTGCCATTACCAGGCATAGTAGTCCCCGGAGTCATAGGAGTAGAAGGTCTTGCAGGCATGGTGCCATTACCAGGCATAGTAGTCCCCGGAGTCATAGGAGTAGAAGGTCTTGCAGGCATGGTGCCATTACCAGGCATAGTAGTCCCTGGAGTCATAGGAGTGGAAGGCCTTGTAGGCATGGTGCCATTACCGGGCATGGTAGTCCCCGGAGTCATAGGAGTAGAAGGTCTTGCAGGCATGGTGCCATTACCGGGCATGGTAGTCCCCGGAGTCATAGGAGTGGAAGGTCTTGCAGGCATGGTGCCATTACCGGGCATGGTAGTTCCCGGAGTCATAGGAGTAGTAGGCCTTGTAGGCATAGGAGTTCCTGGTCTAACCGGCATGCCGGGAGCAGCTGGAGGAGTAGTACCGGGCATAGCAGGAACATTAGGCATAGGCGTTCCTGGTCTTGAAGGAGTGCCGGGAGTTACGGGAGAGGTAGTCCCAGGCTGAGAGGGCATGGTTGGAGCTGTTGTACCAGGAGTGGAAGGTCTTGGCTGAGCCTGATAACTGGGACTAAAAGGTACCGTTATTCTGGGCGTTGGCTGTGAACCGGGAGTGGTGGGTAAGGTTATTCGCGGAGCAGTACCGGGAGAAGGAACAGGTGGTGTTTGAGGTCCGGGCGTGCTGTTGCCAGGAAGCTGAGAACTGGATGTACCAGGGATCGGCTGGAAGGCAGTTCCCATAATATCTGAGTGATAGGTATTTACGTAAGGTTTATGGAGATGGCCGCCTGATACACCTGAGGGGGTGGAGTAATTGGGAATTCCATCTGCTGAGAGAGAGCTCTGACTTACAGATTTACCAATACCTTCCACTTTACTTTCTGGCTCCTCAGGAGTGTTATAAGGTGAATATCCGGGTAAGGAATATTTCATTAGATCCTCCTTAAGAATGTCAATATCATTTTATAATCAATATATGCTATTGAAAAAGAACCGTGATTAAACCGAGGAACTTTTTTAAAAGTGGTAGGAATATTTTAGGGTTTATGATAAAATACATAGTGGAATTGAGAATTAGAGGCAAGTATAGAATCTTAGGCAATAAGTGTCTGGGATGCATTAGGTAATAGAAAGGTATATCCATGGAAAAGAATATAATTGAATTAATAAGCCAAAGTTTAGATATAGATTTTGTAGATATGATACTTAGTAATCCACCGGCGGGTATGGATGTTACTAAGGTTAAGGTAAGGCCGGTCATGTTAAAGGATACTTTGTTTTATCAAGTCACAGAATATCGGAACAATCAGGTTTTTCACGAAAATCTTACAACACCCGAATTAAACGGCAAGTTATCTGAATGGTTAAATCAGAATTATAAACAGGTACTGCTGCGGACACGTACAAAACAAATCACTGCATTAATTAGTAAGAAGGGTAAGGAAACCATAAAAACTAAGAAGCTTTTAGAAGGCAGCTTAGAGCCTGAGTTAAAGCATAACCGGGAGAAGAGTTATATTATAAAAGAAGGAAATCCAGTTCCGTTCTTGGTAGACCTTGGAGTTATGACGGGAGATGGTAAGATAGTAAAGGCTAAATTTGATAAGTTTAAACAGATTAACAGATTCTTAGAATTTATTGAAGATGTACTGCCTGCCCTAAGGACAGATAGGGAACTGACTATTCTCGATTTTGGGTGTGGAAAATCTTACTTAACCTTTGCAATCTACTACTATTTAAAGATTCTAAAGGGATATCCGATAAGGATTATCGGTCTGGATTTAAAAGAGGATGTTATACAAAAGTGTAATAATCTTGCACAAGAATATGGTTACAATGAGTTGACGTTTTTAGTAGGAGATATTGCAGATTACAAGGGAGTAAAAAAAGTGGATATGGTAGTTACTCTCCATGCCTGCGACACAGCAACGGATTATGCGCTTTATAAGGCGATTATGTGGGAGGCGGATGTTATATTGTCTGTTCCTTGCTGTCAGCATGAATTGAATGGAACCATTCAAAATCCCATATTAAATCCTTTGTTTAAATATGGACTGATTAAGGAGAGAATGGCAGCACTTGCTACCGATGCCCTGCGTGGAGAATTGTTAGAACTTATGGGCTATCGCTCCCAAATCCTTGAATTTATTGATATGGAGCATACTCCGAAAAACATATTGATTCGTGCTGTTAAAAGCAGCAGTGATAACCCTGACAAAAAAAAGCAATGGCAGGCCTATGATACTTGCAGGAAATTTCTTAGTGCTGAGCCTACCTTATATAAACTATTAAAAGAACAGTTGTAAAAGAAGCCGTAAATTTAACAAAAATTTAGACCTGCAAGCCAAAGTTTGCAGGTATGAGAAAGGGTATGGCTATTATATGATGAAATATGTTTATAGGACCCTTATATTACTATGTATCTTTGCAGGAGCTTTATATTATTTCGGCAAGGATATACAGGAAGAGGTTTCAGATATTGAAGTTAAAACTGTGGAGATGGGAGAGGCCACCTTTCCTCTTATAACAATTAGACTAAAGGATTATGAGATAAATCAGCTCCATGGTTACAGCACAAATCTAAATGCTAATATTGTCAGGGAAAACATCACCCCATTAGATAGCAGTCAAAGCTTTGATGTAGTAATAAACGAAAAAGGCAATAATGTTAAGAGGGTAATCTATGAGTTAAGAGCCCTGGCAGATAACAAACTGATTGAGACCAATACCATTAATGCGTTAGAAAAAGAAGAAGAGAATAAAACGGCACGTATTAAACTTACAGAAGCACTAACGCCGGATGTTGAATATGCGGTTAAGATAACCTTAGTAACCAGTGAAAGCCAGAAGATGAACTACTATACCAGGGTTAAAAGGGTAGATAGCTCTTATTATAAAGAAAAACTTGATTTCATCATGAATTTTCATAATTCCATTATGGATAAAAAAAAGGCAGAAGGTATCACGGCATTTTTGGAACCAAAGGCCGGAACGGATAATACATCTCTGGCTTATGTTGATATCCATTCAAGTTTTGACCTGATAACCTGGGTCGATTTAAAGCCTAAGGTGGTAGGGGATATTGTACCGGATGTAGAAGAAATCAATGCAGACACAGCATCAGTTATGCTTAAATATATGGTATCCGGTGAAACTGAATCTGGAACAGAATATTATTATGTCAGCGAGTTCTATCGGGTGCGTTATACAGATACCAGGATGTATCTATTAAATTATGACCGAAGGATGGAATCGGTTTTTGATATTAATTTGACGAGTTTGACAAAGAGTCAGTTTAAGATTGGCATAACAAATCAAAGTGATACGAAGCTGTTTGCCAGTACTGAAAATAATAAGTTATCTTTTGTCAGAGAACGTGAGCTTTGGTATTACAATCTTTTAGAGAATAAAGCTGTCAGGGTTTTTTCCTTCCGCCAGAAGGATACTGATTATGTCAGAGATGTATACCCAGAGCACGATGTACAGATACTGAATATGGATGATGACGGCAATATTGACTTCATGGTTTATGGCTATATGAACCGAGGGGTTTATGAAGGTCGGGTTGGTATTGTGTTTTATAAATATTACAGTAGTGATAACCGAATCGAAGAACTGGTTTATCTTCCGATGAATGTACCATATGAGGTGTTAAAGGAAGAGCTTGATACTTTTAGCTATGTAAACAAACTGGATGTCTTTTATTTTACATTAAATCATAAAATCTATTCTTATAACCTGACAACTAAAATAGCAGAAGTGATTGCTTCTGATGTTTCCGGTGATAATTTTGTTGTGAGTATTAAAGAACACTTTTTAGCCTGGGAGAACAGCAATAATCAGGCAGAGGCAACAGAGATTAATATACTCGATTTGGAAACTCAGGCAATAGAAAAGATTACGGCACCAACTGGTGAATGTATTAATCTCTTAGGAAAAATAGATGATAATATTATCTATGGGTTTGCTAAGGTATCAAATATTACGGCTGCCTTGGACGGAAGCCAGTTAATACCTATGTATAAAATTGAAATAGCAGATAAAAGCAATACAGTGCTGAAAGAATACCGTAAGAATAAGTATTATGTCACAAATACTACTATTGAGGATAATGTTATAACATTAAAAAGAGTGAAGAAAGCGGGCTCTAATTTTGTTCAGGCAGAGGATGATTTTATACTGAATCGAGTGATGACTTCTACCAGCCCCTTTAGTCTTACTACCAGGGTTACAGATAAGATGCTGACAGAATACTATATTACGTTACCCTCAGGATTTGAAATGAAAAAAGTTCCTGCCGCAGAGACGACCGTCAATACAGTAATTAGAGCAGATACTACCTTACGTCTTGAGGACTCTAAAAGGCAGACCGAGCCTTATACCACGTATGCCAGAGGAGGCATTGAAGGAATCTATGAAGAAGCTGGAGATGCTATAGTACAGGCATATAATAAGATTGGTGTTGTTGTTGATGATAAACAGCAGATTATTTGGGAAAGGGCAGTTAGAAGTGCTTTAAAGGAAATCGGCGGGATTACGCCAATTTATACATCACATGGAAGTGACAGTGTGACAGCAAGTGTTACTATGCTTTTGAAATACCGGTTTGGTTCGTCAGAAATTAAAATGAAAAAAGGTACTGTCTATGAAATGCTGAGAGAAGGGTTTAAAGATTCCGTTCTTAACTTGACAGGCTGTTCTTTAGAGCAGGTATTATACTATGTAAATAATAATCGTCCTGTTATTGCTATGAAAAATGAAAAAGATGCTGTGTTAATTATTGGTTATGATGCGTATAATATAACTGTTATCGATCCGTCTTTAAATCGGACGATGAAGATTGGTTTAAATGATGGTACTTCTCTTTTTGATGGAGCCGGAAACATATTTTTCAGTTATATGCCATAGAGCGCGTTTGCAATACAAATAAATAAAAATGAAGAAATTCCAAAGAGAAAGGATGAAGATTATGGATGATAGAATTAAGACTTTAGCTCACAATTTAGTGAACTACTCCATGGCAGTAAAAGAGGGGGACAAAGTATATGTCCACTATGTTGGGGATTCCACCAAAGAATTGGCAAGACAAATTGTAAAAGAAGTGTATAAAGTGGGTGGTTTGCCTTTTCCGCATTTTACGGATCAAACCATGCAGCGTGAAGTTTTGCTCTCCTGCAGTGAAGCACAAATTAAAATCATGGGAGAAGTGGATGCCAAAGAAATGGCCGAAATGGATTGTTATGTAGGAATCAGGGGTACGGATAATGTATCTGAATTAGCAGATGTTCCTTCCGATAATATGGAGCTGTATGAAAAATTCTATTCCACCCCGGTGCATCATGATATTCGAGTTGCCAAAACCCGCTGGGTGGTTCTGCGATATCCAAATGCAGCTATGGCTCAGTTATCTAACACTAGTCTAGAAAATTTTCAGGATTTTTACTTTAATGTATGTAATCTGGATTATTCGAAGATGAATGAAGCAATGAAGAGTCTTGTGGAACTGATGGAAAAAACGGATAAAGTTAGAATTGTAGGACCTGGTACCGATTTGAATTTCTCTATAAAAGGCATACCTGCAATTCCCTGCGCCGGGGAATGCAATATACCCGACGGGGAAGTGTTTACAGCACCTGTCAGGGAATCTATAAACGGTGTTCTTTCTTATAATACTCCTGCAGTATTTCAGGGTTTTACCTACGAAAATATTACACTTACGTTTAAAGATGGTAAGATAATTGAAGCAAAAGCAAATGATACAGAAAGAATTAACCATGTATTTGATACAGATGAAGGCGCAAGATATGTAGGTGAGTTTGCCATAGGTGTTAATCCTTATATCTTAAAACCGATGAAAGACACCTTATTTGATGAGAAAATCATGGGCTCCTTCCACTTTACTCCGGGTAATTGCTACGACATTGCTCCAAATGGTAATAAATCAGCTATCCATTGGGATTTAGTTTGTATACAGACACCGGAATATGGTGGAGGAGAAATCTATTTTGATGATACGTTGATTCGTAAAGACGGCAGGTTTGTTGTGAAAGAATTAGATTGCCTGAATCCCGAAAACTTAAAGTAAGGATTAGATGACTTTTCTTTTTCTTTCAACAGTTTCACCACGGTCAAGCAACAGAGTATTCAGAATTAATAAACATCGCTCTTTATCTTCACTGCTTAAGGAATCAAACAAAAGGTTCACACGAGCCTTTTGTGATTCCCCGTTTTCTGATTTGACAATATGTCCTATCAAATCGTCCACGGACATCTGAAAGAAATCAGCTATTTTTATTAAAGAATCTATATTTGGAGAGGAAATATCCTTTTCGTAGCTGCTTATCATCTGTTGTGTTATTCCTAAGGCACTTCCTAACTTTGCCTGACTAATTTTGTGTTCCTTACGTATTTTTTCGAGATTTTTACCAAATGACATAAAAAAATTGCCTCCTTAGTTACTGAACTTATTGAATTTATTGTATAAAACTGTATTATTCTACAAAATGTAATTTATTGTTAATATTATAACATTGCAGGTTTGGTAAAACAATGAAATATTTCTTACGTTTACCTTACTAAAGATTAATAATTCTTAAAAACAAGGAATAAGAATTGATGTTTAAATGGAAAGCTTTATAATATGAAATAAGGATTTTTTATCATCACGAGGAGGAAAACAGAATGAAATTGTTAAGCGTGGCTATTCCCTGCTATAATTCGGCTGATTATATGGAACATGCCATTGAGACCCTTCTGACAGGAGGTACTGAGCTGGAAATTATTATTGTAGATGATGGCTCCGTTGATGATACCCCTCAGATAGCAGACAAGTATGCCGCCAAATATCCGAATATAATTAAGGTAATCCATCAGGACAACGGAGGACATGGTGAGGCTGTCAATACCGGACTTACCCATTCAACCGGTTTGTATTTTAAGGTAGTCGATAGTGATGACTGGGTGAACGAAGGCGATTTGCTTAAAGTTTTATGTACACTTAGGGAACTGGTAGAAGACGGGAAAAGTGTGGATTTAATGATATGCAACTATGTATATGAAAAGCCTAGTATTAATAAACGGAAAATTATTGATTATAAGACGGCATTGCCCCAAAATAAAGTGTTTACGTGGAATGATATTATGTATTTTAAACAAAGCCAGAATATTCTTATGCATGCCGCAATCTATAGAACAAAACTATTAAGGGATTGTGGATTGAAGCTGCCGAAACACACTTTTTATGTAGATAATATTTTTGTATACCAGCCCCTACCCTTTGTAAAGACCATGTATTATCTTGATGTTAATTTGTATCGTTATTTTATTGGAAGGGACGACCAGTCTGTCAATGAAAAGAATATGATAAAACGAGTTGACCAACAGATACAGATTACAAAAATTATGATAGATAGTCATGATATTATGACTATAAAGGATAAGAAACTTAAAAATTATATGATAAAATATCTGTGTGTGATGATGATGGTATCTTCTGTATATTTAATAAAGGAAAATACAGAGGAAAGCCTTAAGAAAAAACAGGAGCTTTGGGATTACCTGGAGAAATCCAATGCCAAGCTGCATAAAAAGATTTTAAGCAGATTTCTTGGAAGGTCTATGAACCTGCCCGGAAGAGCCGGCAGAAAGATTGTCGAACTAGGCTTTAAAATATCCAAAAAAATATATGGTTTCAGCTAATTGCCGAAACCATATATTTATTTTAATATAAAAAAGGTAATGCGGTTTATAGGACAAATGTCATTGTAAACCTTATTAATTTACTCTACAATATAATTATGCATATGCAATATTTATATTGTTACAGATTGGCATAAGCATTTTCCTGTTTTGCTTTATCGGAAGCTTTTGCCTTATTACTGCCTAATACGTATATAAGGAAGTACATGACAGCGCTTAATCCGATGGCAGCAATTGCATCAACAGCCGAATGTTGTTTTAAGAACATGGTAGAAAGACAGATGGCAACCATTAATATAAAAGAACTGATTTGAAGCCATTTATATTTTTTAAGTGCAGGACTTTTATGAATTGCAATGTGTGCACCAATGGAATTAAAAACATGAATGCTTGGGCATACATTAGTTGAAGTATCCGTAGTATAGAGATTATTAAGGATACGGATAAATATATTATCTCTGCCAAGAGTTGATAAATCCGGACGGAGGTTCTGACCATTGGGCCAGATTGTATATATGATTAAGCATATGGTCATACCTATAAATAAAAACCCTGTAACCTTGTAAAATTCCTCTTTTGAAGTAAAAAAGAAAAAAGCAACAGTGGCAAAGATATAGAAAAACCATAAATAATAAGGAATTACAAACCATTCGTTAAAAGGAATATAGTCATCCAGCCAAATATAAACCGGATGATATTCGGTAGTAACTGACTTTTCCAAAGCAAAAAACCAGGCAAGATAAATAAAGAAATAGGATAGTACCCACCCGTGTTTATATTTTAGTATTAATTGTTTCAAAGAAATCAACCTCTCTTATGATGACTTAATTTAACTGTGTGATTCACAGGGATTATAGCATACACTGTAGTAGATAACAATATTTATTAATCAATATTCAAACAATTTAAGGAAAATGTAAGAAATGTTTTTCCTGTTTTTGTTAAAAGAATTTTAATAAAGAAACATCTGTATAACAAACGAAGAACAGATAGCTAAAAGAAAGGAAGCGACAATTATGAAAAGAGTATTTTTAATTGTATTAGATAGCTTTGGAGTTGGTGAACTGCCGGATGCCAAAGCCTTTGGAGATGAAGGAAGCAATACCCTGCGTGCAGTAGCGGCTCATGAAAGCTTTCATACGACCAATATGGGAAAACTGGGATTATTTCATTTAGATGGAGTAGAAGGTATTGAAAAACCTGAGAAGGTAGAGGGTTCCTATGCTCGTATGACAGAGGCCTCTATGGGAAAGGATACGACAATAGGCCATTGGGAAATAGCAGGAATTATATCTGAAAATCCCCTACCTACATTTCCGGATGGCTTTCCAAAGGAACTGCTGGATGAGTTTTCAAAGAGAACGGGCAGGGGAGTTCTTTGTAACAAACCCTATTCCGGAACAGAGGTTATTAAAGACTATGGTGAAGAACATGTTAGAACCGGAGATTTGATTGTTTATACCTCAGCCGACAGTGTATTCCAGATAGCTGCCCATGAAAAAGTAGTTCCTATTGAAGAATTATACCGTTATTGCGAAATAGCAAGGGATTTATGCAGCGATTCCTGGGGTGTTGGCAGGGTAATCGCCAGACCTTTTGAAGGGGAAGCACCCTTTAAGAGAACGTCAAGGCGTCATGACTATTCCCTGCTTCCACCAAAGGACACTATGCTTGATATTATAAAGGACAACAACCTGGATGTACTTGCAGTGGGAAAAATCAATGATATCTTTGCCAGCAAAGGTGTTACGGAGATGGTACGTACTGCCAACAACGAGGAAGGTATAGAACGTACATTAGAATATATGAAGCGTGATTTTGAAGGAATATGTTTTACTAATCTGGTTGACTTTGACATGATGTATGGTCATAGAAATGATGTGGAAGGCTATGCGAAAGCTTTAACTTATTTTGATTCCAGACTACCTGAACTGTTAGAAGGCTTAAGAGAAGAGGATGTGCTGATTATTACAGCAGACCATGGCTGTGATCCGAGTACGGAATCCACAGATCACTCTAGAGAATATACCCCCTGTTTAATTTACGGGGAAAAAATAAAAGAAGGTGTAAATCTGGGAACCAGGGATACATTTGCTGATATATCTGCAACTATACTAGAGTGTCTGGGACTAAAAGTATCTACGGCAGGTACTTCATTCTTACCTGAAATTAAAGAATAACCCAAGGCAGAAGGGAAGTATCATGAGGATAGTAGTACAAAGGGTAAAATATGCTTCCGTTACCATTGATGGTATTGTTAAAGGTAAGATTAACCATGGACTTTTACTGTTAGTGGGTATCGGGAGTGAAGATACCAGGGAAGTCATTGAAAAGTATGTAGATAAGGTAATTAAGCTTAGAATATTTGGAGATGAAAATGATAAAATTAATCTGTCTGTAAAGGATGTGGAAGGTGAAATCCTTGCCATTTCCCAGTTTACACTTTATGCAGATTGCAAGAAAGGAAACCGCCCCAATTTTTTAGAAGCAGCTCCGCCGGATAAAGCAAAGGAACTTTATGAATACTTCCTTAAAGCATGTAAGGATAAGTTTGGTAAGGTGGAAGCGGGAGAATTTGGTGCTGACATGAAAGTGGAGCTATTAAATGATGGTCCCTTTACCATAATACTGGATGAGAAAATTTTATAAGATTTTGAAGAATTATATGCTTTAGAGAGATGAAAAAGGGGTTTTATCTACTTTTGTTGAAATGCCAGTCGAACGATTTCTTAGATT
>Ga0160506_100220_pt1 | contig 13493 bp, 8 predicted proteins | sample DID2874_E49MG_FD_108204 | JGI IMG/M metagenome (GOLD analysis project Ga0160506, IMG submission 108204) | Enriched chicken feces microbial communities from UW Madison campus, WI, USA - DID2874_E49 MG | ecosystem: Host-associated > Birds > Digestive system > Large intestine > Fecal | place: USA... | reverse complement strand
AGAAATAATTCCTTTCTCTTTTCACAAGATAATCACAAATATACCTCCAAAATCATCAATGTAACTTTTCAATACAGCAACAAAGAATTTAATAAAATCAGGAAAAACACCTATGTTCGATTCGGTTATAATCTACGTAATATCACCTTACTTGACCACATCTGTATTATAGACAATGAACTCATTGCCATAGAGACCTGCTGTGATGTCAAGCTGCCTGTTTCAGACACCCTGTTAGGCAATTCCTTTTTTTACGAAAACGGCCAGTATCACGCAAAGACAACCATAAAAACACTTCATACGGTTGATGACTTAAGAAATAAGCTATACGAAGATGGCTTCTATTGCGATGGTATTAAATACATTCGTTATAAAAGAAGCAGTGGTTCCTCCCGTGTAGGTAAATGCTTATTTATTGATGAACAGCTCTATAAACGTATGCATAAATGGGAATTATGCGGTTTGACCATAAAACAGAGCCAGGATGTTGATCTGGCTGCCATTGAGGCCTACATTGCACTTACCCTCTCTTCAATAATAGATATCATTGAAATTCAACCTAAAAACATCCTTATCATAGATGACTATGAAAGTGTTTTTACGGAAGAGGTTATTGAAACCAGGTTAAATGACAATTGGCTTGAAACCAAACCAAACAAAGTGACAATTAAGAATTCCATTTGGGACGGACAATCCCTTGGTGATGAATCATTATTTGAAAAGTACCCCACAAAAAGCATGCTCCTTATCCGAAACCAGTTCTGTAAAAGTGCTGTATTTCATGCAAAAATCCAAAAATGGTTTAAGGACAATCGCATAACCCAAGTAAGCCAGTTAAATGGTTTTACATTAGCCACTAATGTCGATGATATAAAACTTATAACCACACAAAGCAGCATAAAATACTTAAAATTTGGAACAGCAAAACAATGGTTTAATACAATTACTCCCTCTTTTGGAATCGTAAAGTGTGAAAAGCCAACCCCTTTTTTTGGTGGCCGCATGGTACAAACTCATTACCAATTGTTAAATACTTTGCAATTAACAGAAGCAGAAATGAGAGAATTTTTAAAGCCTTCCCTTGATTACTTAAGAATGTTAAAAACAGACCCTGCTGTTGTTCGATATCATATAAAATATCCGGAAACTACAGATTTTGAGATATCACCCCTTACTTCAAAAAATGATATCGTTTACAAAATGTTAGGTCTAAACGATAAATTTGCAAAAACCAAGCTCTACTATGATTTTAAGAACGACCTGACAAAATCCTATACTAAAAATTTAAGAAATGGACATGTATTAGTTCATGGCAACTACTCTACTCTTCTGGGTAATCCCTTAGAAATGCTGCAGCAGGCAATTGGTACTTTTCACGGAGTATCCGTTCTTGGCACAGGAAATATACATAGTAATTCTTTTTCATATGATAAGACCATACTCGGCAGCAGATCACCTCATGTAACAATCGGTAATATCTGGCTGCCATACAATATACCAAACAAAGCAATCGATACCTATTTTCATCTTTCAAATGAAACCGTATGCATCAATAGTATTGGTGAAAGTGTTTTAGACAGGCTGTCCGGCTGTGATTTTGACTCGGACGCAGTACTGCTTACTGACAATGAAATTTTGATACAAGCTGCAAAAAGAAATTATAGCACCTTTAAAGTTCCTGTAAATCATGTAGAATCTGTAAAACGGAAACGTAAATATACTGCCGCAGAAAGAGCGGATTTAGATATAAAAACCAGCAATAACAAAATAGGTGAAATCATAAATTTATCCCAGGAATTAAATACCATCCTATGGGACAAGTTTAATAAAGGTGCAGCCTATCCTGAGATTGAAGACTTATACTGCGACATCTGCCAATTAGATGTAATGTCGGGTATCGAAATTGATAAAGCAAAAAAGGAATTCCTGGTGGATACCTATAAAGAAATGCAAAAAATAAAAGAAAAGTGGATAAAACGGGATGAAAAAAACAGAATCATAAAACCTAACTTCTTTGGCTATATTGCCAGAACAAAGGGGTTCTATGATACAGACAAAAAAAATTATTTAAGACATGAAACAGCAATGGATTATCTGCAAAAAGTAATCAACCAATTTCAGCTTAAGAGACACAATATCGGCATGACTCAAAATTATTTTATACCCTTTCACGACATATTAAATAAGGAAGCCTTCAATACGAAAAGCATCAAATACAATCAGGTAAGCAAATTATTTGCTATAATAGAGGATGCCAATAACAAAATAAAAAAAATATATTCGGACGATATATACGAGCCAGAACAAAGATACCATATTGTCAATAATATAAAACAATCACGAAATACTGCTATCGGTAATTCCACTTTCTCTAAGAGCACCATGATTTATATGTTAGAAACAATTGAAAAAGAAGAATATCGCCATTTGTCCCGAAGTATTTTTCAAACCATGTTCTCCTACCCGAACACATCCTTTTATTCCTTAATACAGGAATCTACAGAGCCAATAGATATACTAACTGAGAATTCTAATGGGGAGATTCATATTTTTGATTTCAGATTCACCAAATTATGCAGAAAATAGTTATATTTGGTCGAAACCATAGTGATATCTATAATAAAAAGCATTGATCTTGCAACATTTTCTCATTTTTATCGTCTGGTACTTATGGAGAGATATATTAGTAACAATTATATAAAACTTTACATTTCGAATTGCTATATAGTGAAGAAAAAAAAGAATCGTCTAAAATATAAAGAATTACCACCGCCTGAGGACGGTGTAGAATATCCTCTCCTCTCCAAAAATACATTAATTAGGTAATTGCGAAACCATAAGTCTAGAGGTTGAAAGTAGGCAAAATCACCAAAATAAAGGTGACTTGCCACTGCATCGGAACCTGTTTTTAGTAGTTTTGAATAGTTCGAACACATAAAATAGTAGTTTAGCAATTGTCTAATTCTAAATACTATAATCATGGAAAGAAGGAATTTTTATTAAATTAATAACTAAGTATGAAAGAGACTTGTTAGAAAAAAACGGTTATTTGAAAGGATTAAAGAAAGTGTACATCTCTTCCCTTCATAAAAAAGGCAGAGCAAAACGCTACTATACCTTGGACTGGTTGGCAGATAAAGCAATAGAATTAAAACAGTCCCACACCTGACCAAGTCCTTATTAAAACAGTGAGTGATGGTGATTAAGATGGAAGCTTACAAAGTGGATGAATTATTATTGTATCGTGGTGAAGATATTGTAATCAACGATAAAATCAAACTTCATATCCCAACTCTTGACGAAATATGTAAGTATGGGGAACAAGCTTATTATAGTATGGTATATAATTTTACATCCGTTGGTGCTGACTTAAAATGGCAGCTTGACAAAATAGGTGTTGACTATACCAAAATAAATGATTTTGAACTCTTCTATACCCTACTAAGCAAACAATATTCCAAAGAGAAAACCTTTATTCTGTTTGGAGAACTGGATTGGATGAATTTTGAACATGGCACCAATACCGCCAATCAGGAAGCATTAATGTATGATAGAAAAAATAACATAATTGTTGACGAGTACACTTATAATCTGATTATGAGCTACTTAAGAAACATACACAATCTAAAAAGGAACTCTCAACTTCCCGCAAATGAAACAACAAAAAAAATATTAATTGAAGATGCCTATGACGAATATTTAGCAAATAAAACAACAGAATACCATTCTCAGTTGCTTCCATTAATCTCTGCCATGACAAACAGCAGCGGTTTTAAGTACAATCATAACAATGTATGGGCTCTTAAAATTAATGTATTTATGGATTGTGTCAAAAGAATTGCCAAAATCCAGAATTCCCGTTTATTACTACAAAGCGGTTATTCCGGTTATGGAATAGATTTAAAGAAAATAGACCAGAAACAATTAGACTGGACCGGAGAACTTGATTAAAGTTCTCCTTTTTGTGTCCAGAAACAAAGGAGGAAAATTTATGTCTTTTAACCCAAATGAATTAATTCTTGAAAAGGTACGTGCAGTTGAAGAATATGACGCTGCCACAAATGAATTAAAAGGAAGATACACTCAAATTGAAGAACCCAGTTTACAAACCAGCGTGGAAGGTACGGATGTAGTGGATGCCATGGGCACTCCTATCCACACCTTCTATAACAATCATCAGGGTACTTTTAGTTTTACGAATTCACTCTTTAGCCTTGATTTGGCAGCCAGCCAGTTCGGCACAGATAAAGTGTTGGCATCCGAAACAGACAAACTTATTGTTCCGGTATCTGAAACAGTGGAACTTACAGACTCTAAAGCGGTGCTACAATACACACCTGTTGGTACTGCCGGAGCAGAAATCAAATACGTAAAAGTTATCAACGCAAACAATACCTTCGGAGAGACCTTTTTACTCTCTGCTACTTCCGGAAATGGCAAATTCACCTTAGATGCATCAGCTAAAACTATTACTTTACCGGAAGGAACTACCGGAAGAATCTTTGTAAATTATAACAGAGAAACTACCAGTGCAGTACAGATTAGCAAAACAACTGATAAAGTTCCTGTAAGCAGAAAACTCTTAATTCATGCTATTTTCCATGATCCCTGCGATACCAATATCGTATACAGCGGTGTTATCGTCTGCCACAGAGCACATATCGACCCTTCCACTGTAGATATCTCCTTAACTGCTGCCGGCAAACATGCTGCAAGTTATAAATTAAAGAAACCTTACTGCGATGAAAAAGGTAGATTATTCGATATTATCGTATCAGAAGACTAATTATAGGTTTGAAATTAGCGTACGTAATCCTCATGAAATGGAGGAGTTTTTTTGAATGAAAAAGTAAATGCACATTGCAAAATATGCGGTAAGGGTTATTATATCTGCAACAATTGTATAAGCTCTAAGCTCATGACCTGGAGATCTATTGTGGATACTGCAGAACATTATAAGATTTATATGATTTTAAGAGACTATAACAATGACTATATGGATAAGCAAGCCGCAAAGAAGCAGCTACAGAAATTAGATATATCAGATTTGGATATGTTTCTAACAGATATTAAAAGTAAAATACTTGAAATTATGTCCGAAGATATTTCTTAATAAAAAATACTCTGTGAGATATTAATATTATGAATAGTATTAGAAATTTAAGGGGTACATACTATTCTTTATTGAAGGTATGTACCTTTTTTTTACGAATCAACTATCAAACACTAGGCATAGAAATTTAAGTAAAAACCGTATTACATTTCATTATTTATGTAAGATATAACGCAGAAAAAAGGATGAATGAATTTTGAAAATAATAAGTGAACTAACCGGTAAAGAATATGACAGCGAGGATACCATTCCTTATGGAAATGCTGCACAAGCTGCCCAATACTGGCTTTGGGGCGTTAAACCCGTCGACATGTACCCTACCGAAGAAAAAAGATTTATATTTGTATTCACAAAAGAAGACCATAAAAAATGTATTGGCAGATGGAACAGCCAAAGACCAAGCCGATAGCCTCAAATATATATAATCAGGAGAACAATATATGAAAAAAGTAAATCCACAATTAAAAGAGATCTTACCTATTTCAGATAAGATTGCTATAACCAATCTAATAACAAATGCCTATTTCACAAAAGAAGAAGAAACAGGAAAAACAGAGTATACCCCCTATTTTAGAGAAATCGCTCAAATTAGATGCTTTGCTTCCTATGTACTAACCGGAGTAGAATTTGAAGAGCAAGAAGATGTATATGAATTGATACGCTCAGATTCTGAGCTACTTCTCATGTACAGTGACTGGATTGCATTAAATAAAGATTACGACCAGATTTCCATTGATGTAAAGGACCTGGTGGATTATAGAAAGAAACTGTTACTAAAACAAAATGATACGGTTTCTGCATATGTAACAGATTTGCTAAAGGAGCAGCTTAAGCTGCAAAAACTACAGGATACTCTTCTATCCCAGCAGAAAAAAATAAATGAAACGATATCACCGGACGAACAACGCAGCTTTTATGAGAAGATAATGAAAGTAAAAGACGAAGATGTTATAAGTAAAATCGTCGAATTGGTACATAAAAAAGAGACTCCAGAACAATCATAAATATAATCAAAACTTCATTATTAAAATGTCAATTCATCAGAAAGGAGGATTAACAAAATATGGCTGATGATATGAAAATGCGAGTCAATGTTGAACCTTACATAGACTTAAGAAAGCTGCAATCTCAAATCGACAGAGAAACAAAAAATTTAACACTCCATGCAGAGTTAGTAATTACACAGAGCAAACAATCCCAACAAAAGATTTTGAAAGAAATTAAGAATTATTATACCCAATTAGAGCAATATCAGGCACAGTACGCCTCTTCAAATAGCAACTTCTATAACTTGGAGCTTAAAAAGAATAATCAATATTTAAATAACTACGCTTCTCTTCTGCAAAAACAGGTGGAATTAAGGAGTTCACTGGGTGGTAACTCACAACTAGCTTATATGAAGCAATCTGACACACCAGCGAAAAGCTCTTCCTCCTCGAGTGCCACTGAGCAGATAAGTAATGCGAATCCTGCTGCTGCATTGCTAAATAGCCTACAGACCACTGGTAGTATTGTTTCACAGTTTAATGCCCTACTTACAGAACTGTCTATTGCTTCTTCCGTTGCCACTGCAAACTTAAATCAATTAGGTACTGCTGCTTTTCAGACCACAAGTCAATGTGGATTAGCAGCTAGGGAGTACTTACAGATAATTCAGGATATAGGCAATGCTAATGGATTCGCTGAGCAAACGGAACAGATCTCCGCTCTTTCCTCAGCAAGTAGTTTATTAATTGATTTCACAAAAGAATATGCTAATGCAGTACTTGGAAAGATAGCTACGGATGAGGCGGCTTCTGGTATTTCCGCTCTTACTACAACCACACTAGGTTCTGCTACTGCAGCTGGAGCTGCCACTACTGCAACAGGACTTTTAGCCAAATCATTTCAAACATTAAAAACAGCATTTGTCACTAATCCTTTTGGACTTATATTAGTTGCTATAACAACCGCAATTACGGCTCTTTCCTCTGTTATTGCAAAACAGCAGCAAGAACAGGCGGAATACATACAAAAAGCAAAAGAGCAAGCAAAAGAATCCAGTTCACTAACAACTGAAGTATCAAATCTTACGAATAAATACTATGCATTAACCCATTCAATAAAGGAAGACGAAAGTGCAAGGCAGTCTTTATTATCCACACAAAGTCAATTATTAGAACAATTAGGCTTAGAAGGTAAAACCATTGATGAATTAACAGAAAAATATGGTTCTCTGAAAAATGCTATTACAAGTGAATCTCTCAACCAATTAAAAACTGCAGAATCGGACTTACTTGTAAATCTAGGTATTCGTGAAGAAGAATTGAAGACACAAAAAGATGTTAATTTACATCTTTCAAATTTTGGTTCCGCAGCGCTCCCTGAATTAGGAAAGTCTGGACTTTTTGACAAATCTGAGCTTACTCTGGGATTATTAGGTGGTGGTAATATCAGTCTCAAAAATGATAATTCCATAGAAGATACAATTAAAAACTATGAGAAACTAATAGCTGCCCAACAATTCCTTTTAAATTCTTCAAAGCTTTCTAATGAAGAGCTAAAAAACGACGATGTTTTTATAAAAATAAATAAGCAAATCACAAAGTATGCTCCGAGTATTGAAGCCTACAAACAAGCGGTTATTGATTTAAATAAAAACATAGCTACGCAAGAAATTATATCAATCTTTCAATCTGATACAAATTCTATTCCCAAAACCGAAGAAGAAATTCTCTCCTTTAAACGAGCTATACAGGACACATTAATTGCCAATAATGACTTTGCCGGTTCAGAGGAGGAATTAAAGACAGCTATTGATAATACTTTAGCTAGTTTTATAGAATTTTCCAGTTTTACTGATGTTACAGGAAATAATATGACAACACTTGCAGAACAAATGGAAGAATACTATAAAAAGCAAAATGAAGAAACTGATAAATTCCAAGCTTCTATTTCCTCTATAAGAACCTCCATAGAGAATGTCGCTAATTTATCTACCTCTGATATTATTAATTTAATGCAGCAATATAATGATTTCAATTGGTCAGACTGGGGTGTTATCGGTGTACAGGGAGTAGGCGATTTAGAAGGTGCATTAAAAGCGCTTGCAACTCAGCAATATAACACTTTAGATTCAACTCTAAAACATAATGAAGGGCTTAAATCATTGTATGAAGAGGCAATGTCAGCCTCCCAATCTATTCTGTCAGTAAGTGAAGCTATAGAAAACCTTAACAATACCAATCAACTTATCAATGATGTGAATAAGGAATTTAAAGAGTTAGGTTATATCTCTACAGAAACCCTGAATAATTTAGTAAAAAAATATCCAGAACTTGATAGTATTGTTGCTGAATATAACTTAGGATTGGCAAGTTCTCAAGATATTTTTACTGAATTGGCTAAATGTTACAATATTGATTTTGAAAATTATAAAACCACAGTTATTGCTAAAATGGAAAAATCAGAAACTTTCTATAAAGAAGTTTTGGATACTCTTCCTGATTGGGTAAAAGATTTATCAAAATCTTATAAACTAGAACTGGAGAATTACGATACTTATCTACAAGGAAAGCTCGCATTAGACCGTAAATATTATGAAGTATTATTAAACGTTAAAAATAAAGAAGTGGCTTATGAAGAAGCTAAAAATAAATCAACAGAAGTTTTAGATAATCTTCCTTATCTTATGAAAGGAAGTGCTTCAGAATTAAATGATAAAATACTTGATAAATTTTCTACTGATATTGAACAAGAAAGGAAAGAACTAGCAGGGTTAAAGTCTATTCTAGATGAATTAAATAAAGCCTTTGATAGTACAGCAGGATTAGTTGATGAGCCAACTTTCAAAGAGTACCCGGAAACTTCATCATCCGGTTCCTCTCAATCCTCTAGCTCTTCTCATTCTTCCGATTCCTCCACAAAAGAAAAACAAACCGTTTTTTCAGATCAAATTAATTATGCTGATGACAGGATAAAAGTTCTCCAAAAAGACCTTGATAAACTAAATGTTCAATTAACCAATACATCTTCTCTTGAAAAGCAATCAGCTATCTATGAACAACTAATTAATAAGCAAACCGAGTTAGGCAAGGCTTACCTAACTACAACAAGCAAAGGTGGTATATATTATGACGCTTATCAAAACGCCCTAAATAACAAAAACTTAACTCCAAAAGACAAAGAACGGATTGAAAATGGTGAATTAACCATTCAGAATTATGAAGGAACAGGTGAAAATTCAAAAGGTGAATTAGGCCATAAGTCAGCTATAGCAGCTATGGAAGCCAGAGATAACCTAAATGAAATGAAGTTAAATTATCAGGAAAACTTTGATACTATAAGACAATACGCCCAAAACATGGCCAGCCTACCCTGGGAGATTGCAAGTAAAAAAGTAGAAGTACTTAATTCTGATATAGATTTATTAAATGAAAAATTGAATAATACTGATAATTATGACACTAAAATTTCCTTGTTAAACAATATTCTAAAGAAACAAGAACAAATTGTTTCTAATCAGCATGATGCCGTAAATTCTTCAGAAGAAAATATGGAAGCTGCCTATGCCAAAATCAATAAAAAGTATCTAACAACAGCATCTGGTAAAAAAATTGAAGCTGGTACAAAAATACAAACTGGACAGGCAAAAAACAATCCTGAAGAACTTGCAAATATAATCACTTATAATATGTCTGTTGATGAATATAAAGCTGCAAATAGAGATTTCGCTTTAGCAAATGAAAAGTTTAATGGTATTAAATCAGACAACTATACGCAACAATTTGATGCTTTAAGTGAAAAGATTGATAAGACACTTGAAAAACACTCTAACCTGCTGTCTCTCACAGATAATACTTTAAGCTTCTTTGATGAAGGCAGCGTAGAACAAGTCTTATTATTGCAGACTGCTTTTGAGCAAGCCACAAATAAATCAGAAGCTCTCAAGAAAGAGATCAAAAACCTAACAAATGATTTTTCTAAAGGAAAATTGAATATTTCTATCGAAGCTTATGAAACATTGCTTACGGATTTAAACTATCAATTAATTGATTCCGGTAAAACTGCAAAACAATATCAATCTGACATCATATCCGCCATGAAAACACGGTATGATAAAGAAATAGAATTAAGTTCAAAAACACTAAAAAGTACATTAGATGACATTGAAAAAAAGAAAAAGGCTGAATTCGAATCCATTGATGACCAACTTGATAAATACAAAGAGAGTATTGAAGCTAGAAAGAAATTTCTCAATAAAGATAAGGCAGACCAAGATTATCAAAATGAACTGGATACATATACAGCTAGTATTACAAAACTTGAAACCAGGATAGCCTTATTAAGCCAAGCAGAAGCTACTGGCGACAGAGCTGCCGGAAAAGAACGAAGAGAACTTGAAGTCCAATTAGCAGAAGAAAAAAAGAAATTGACAGAATATCAAACAGAATATGGCTTGAATCAAGTATTAGAAGCTCTTGATGACGAATACAGCGAATTTGAACGACTTAAAAAACTGGAAAGAGAAACAACAGAAGCTACATTTGAACAAGATATTACAGCCGCCAGAAAAATTCATGAAGATAAAGAAGCCCAAGTAAATGCATTATACGAAAAAGAAAAGAATCTGATAATTGAAGCTGCAAAATTGACAGATACTGAATTTTCTAAAGCGTTTGCCTCAATCAACACTACTTTATCCACTTATGGAGTTTCCTTTTCTACAGAACAGGCAGGAGCCATTCGGGATTTCATTACGGATAACAGAGCAAATACTGGTTCTACCACAACAGACGCAACGATAAAAACATTGTTGCAATCCGGTACAAGCCAAAAAGGGGACAGTGCTTTAAATAAATACATATATAGTAAATATGGTTCCAATTTATCTTATTCTCAGATGCTTGAACTTGCAAAACTGCTTGATATAAACGATATTACACAGATAGACGATGTAAAAATAGCAAAAAACAGGCAAAAGATACTGACAACACTGAAAAATGCAAAATTCAGTAGTGGCGGCACTGTTGATGCCTCTAAAAGCAACAGCCCTATTGCTGCTATGTTTGGTGAAGATGGAATTGCATTAGTAAAACATAACGAAGAAATCTTAACACCTGAAAAGGCCACTATGTTAAAAAGTTTATTAGATGTTGCAAAACCACTTACTATAATATCAAAACTGGCAACCGGAAATATTTCAAATAGTATGACAAACCGCTACTCCTCTCCTACAATTCAATTCAATTTGAATGGCGGTACCATCACACCAGATGCAATACAGCAGTTTAACAACTGGAAAAATGACATTGTTAAGGAAGTTTCCAAAGCTATCGTTGGTGATGTCAGAAAAAGATAGATAAACTCTACTCATCTTATAAAACCAGAAAGGAGGTATTATATGACAATCGGCAACGGCAGGTTCATATATGCCAATGAAAGCTCAGACAAATATGGAGTCATTCTATGTTCCATAGGTTCAATTAATACAGAAAGCAATGAAGAATCTTCAACTGTAATAACTTCCAAAACTGCCTTACAGAAGAAGACTGATTTCCATGCCTTACAATACAACGAGCCCTTACGCTTTACCATCACCGTTGTGAAACAAGATGGTAATCTTATGGATTCTTACGACGAAAGAAAAATAAAAAAATGGCTATGTAAATCCGAACAAAATTGGCTTCAAATAGACCAGGAGGACTTACACAACGTCTGGTATAACTGCATACTAAACAATCCAAGAAAAGATAACATCGCAAAAAAAACAGGCGGTATCACCTTTAATGTTGAGTGTGATTGGGGAGGTGCCTGGACTTCCAGGTATCAAAAATCATATAAGACCGTAAATAACTATTTGCAATTTTCTTTTCCCTTCTCTTCGGACTTTGAAAGAGATATTTTAGCTCCATTTATGAAGATAACTTCCTTGTCTGACGGTGATATTACAATAAGAAACATGACCTCTAACCAATCTTTTATTCTCAAGAATTGCAAAGCCAACGAAATTATTATCTTTGATAACGACAATCATATTTTTGAAACTTCTGAATTAAGAGTTCTATTAGATGATTGGAACAAACAATTTTTTGAATTGGTGGAGGGCAACAATATAATAGAACTACATGGTAATTTTCAAATGGATTTGGAATACAGACTACCAATTCGGGTTGGAGGGTAATTCTATGATGTTTCATTATGATAATAACGGAAAAATAAGACAAAATAAAGTTTTTCTTGCCAATCCACAAAAAAATTACATTGATTTATTATTTGGCGTCAAATCCTTAAGAATAATTAAACGTTGTAATGATATATCGGAAGCATCTTTTATTATTTACAAAAAAGAAAATGGAATAAGAAATAAGCTCTATGATGAATTAGAGATAAAACGTCTGCTTGAAATTCAATATGTTGGGTGGTTCCAGATTCAAGAAGTTTCTACTAACAATGACGGTCTGGTACCTTATAAAGAAATCACCTGCTTATCTTTAGAAAATGAATTAATTGGAAAACGTATTGATGATATCAATGGAATTTACGCTCTCTATGATATCAATGACAAAGAGAATAGTTTATTGCATATCATTACTGCTTCCTGTGGCTGGAGCATAGGACATGTTGATAATGACTTAATTGGTAAATGGAGAACATTAAATGTTGACAGCGAACAAATCTATAGTTTACTAACGTCTACCATAAGTAAGAGTTTCGATTGTATTTTTCAATTTAACACCTTTGACAAAACAATTAGTGTTTATAAAGAGAAAAATTTTGGCATCCTTACTGATATTTTTATGACCCATAATAACTTGTTAAAGAATCATATCATTCAGGGTAATTCTGATGGTATAATCACAAAATTAAAAGTTAGAGGAGCAGACGGAGTAGATATCAGAGAGGTTAATCCGACTGGCACTGACTATATTATTAATTTGGATTATTATAAAAAATGGATGTCACCTGGTTTAGTTACCGCCTATAACAGCTATCAAGCGGCCTATGAAAATATAATATTATCACATACTTCACTTATAAATGGCTACAAACATAAGCAAAAAGAATTAAATAATTTAAAAGTTCAATTAAAAACTCTAGAATCTGATAGAGATGCCAGACAAGAAGTAATTGACAGTTATTTAAACGCCTTTGGAACGATTCCTCCTAATCCTGAATATACCAGATACCTTCAGGCATTAAATGAACATACTTCATTGGTAGATCAAATTGTCTTAAAGAATTCTGCAATTACTGCAAAAGAACTGGAAGTACAGGACATTGCAAATGCATTGCAGTCCTTATCTAATGATTTAGATCAGAAAAAGTATTTTACGCCCAATCAGGTTAGTGAACTTAATTCCTTTCTTACAGAAACAACAGAATATCAAGATTCTACTTT
>Ga0160506_100215_pt1 | contig 13754 bp, 10 predicted proteins | sample DID2874_E49MG_FD_108204 | JGI IMG/M metagenome (GOLD analysis project Ga0160506, IMG submission 108204) | Enriched chicken feces microbial communities from UW Madison campus, WI, USA - DID2874_E49 MG | ecosystem: Host-associated > Birds > Digestive system > Large intestine > Fecal | place: USA... | reverse complement strand
TTGAAGGAGACCCCCATGTAGTATTAGAAGCCATGGCGATTGCAGGATATGCTATTGGTGCTTCCCAAGGGTATATCTATGTCCGTGCAGAATATCCAATTGCTGTGGAGCGTCTGGAAATTGCCATTGCCCAGGCAAGACAATATGGTATGTTAGGTAAAAATATCTTTGGCACCGGCTTTGACTTTGACATCGGTTTAAGGCTTGGCGCGGGAGCCTTTGTATGCGGTGAAGAAACGGCTCTAATGACTTCCATTGAAGGAAATAGAGGGGAACCTCGTCCAAGACCTCCCTTTCCTGCCCAAAAGGGGTTATTCGGAAAGCCTACTATTTTAAATAACGTAGAAACCTATGCAAATATTCCCCAGATTATTCTAAACGGTCCGGAATGGTTTGCTGCTATGGGTACAGAAAAATCCAAAGGAACCAAGGTGTTCGCCCTCGGCGGTAAGATTAAGAATACCGGCCTTGTGGAGATTCCCATGGGAACCACCCTACGCGAAGTTGTAGAGCAAATCGGCGGTGGTATACCAAACGGAAAGAAGTTCAAAGCTGCCCAGACCGGCGGTCCTTCCGGTGGATGTATCCCCGAAGAACATTTTGATATTCCCATTGATTACGATAATTTAATCGGTATTGGCTCCATGATGGGCTCAGGCGGTCTTATCGTAATGGATGAAGACAACTGTATGGTTGATATTGCGAAATTTTTCTTAGAGTTTACTGTGGATGAATCCTGCGGAAAATGTACTCCCTGCCGTATTGGTACAAAGCGTATGTATGAAATGCTTGATAAGATTACAAAAGGTCAGGGAACCTTGGAAGATTTGGATAAACTGGAAGAGCTTTGCTACCATATAAAAGAAAACTCCCTTTGCGGTCTTGGTCAGACTGCTCCAAATCCTGTGTTATCTACTTTGCGTTACTTTAAAGACGAATATATTTCACACGTAGTGGATAAAAAATGTCCTGCCGGAGTATGTAAGGCCTTATTGTCCTATGTCATTGAAGCCGACAAATGCAAAGGCTGTACCTTATGTGCAAGAACCTGTCCAAACGGTGCCATTGATGGCAAAGTTAAGGAAGTACATTTTATCATACAGGATAAGTGTATTAAATGTGGTGCTTGTATGGAAAAATGCCGTTTTGGTGCTATTTTTAAGAAATAATGCCCATCAATTCAGTCCTTTAAGGAGGTAAACATGGAAACCATAAATATTAAAATAAACGGTGTAGACGTAACTGCACCCGCAGGCTCCACCATCTTAGAAGCTGCCAGAACGGCTCATATTGACATTCCAACTCTTTGCTACTTAAAAGAAATCAACGAAATCGGTGCCTGCCGTATCTGCGTTGTAGAAGTAAAAGGTGCCAGAAGCCTTGTAGCTTCCTGCGTATTCCCAATAAATGAAGGTATGGAGGTATGGACTAATACACCTAAAGTTTTAGAATCCAGAAGAAGAACCCTGGAATTAATTCTTTCAGACCATGACAGAAAATGTCTCTCCTGCGTCAGAAGCGGCGATTGTGAGCTTCAAAAGCTTTGTAAAGATCTTAAGGTCGAGGATGAAGGTGTTTATGACGGCGAGGCCAACGAATATGAGATAGATTATTCTGCAGCTCATATGTACCGTGACAATAACAAATGCATTCTTTGCAGGCGCTGCTCTGCTGTCTGCGAAAAGGTTCAGGCAATAGGAGTTATCGGTCCGAATGAACGCGGTTTTAAGACTAACATTGCCTCTCCTTTTAATATGGGGCTCGGAGATACCAGTTGTGTATCCTGCGGACAATGTATTGCCGTATGTCCAACCGGGGCCTTATCAGAAAAAGACCACACAAATGCTGTATTTGCAGCCATTGCAGACCCCACAAAACATGTAGTCGTTCAGACCGCACCTTCTGTGCGTGCAGGCCTTGGAGAGGAATTCGGTCTTCCTATTGGAACCAATGTGGAAGGTAAAATGGTATCCGCACTTAGGCGCTTAGGTTTTGATAAAGTGTTTGACACAGATTTTGCTGCAGATTTAACCATTATGGAGGAGGCTCATGAATTCTTAGACAGAGTGCAAAACGGCGGTGTACTGCCTTTAATTACCTCCTGTTCACCTGGATGGGTTAAATACTGTGAGCACTATTTTCCGGATATGACAGAGAATTTATCGAGCTGTAAATCTCCCCAGCAGATGTTTGGTGCCACCATTAAAACCTACTACGCAGATAAGATGGACATTAACCCGAAAGACATTGTTTCTGTAAGTATTATGCCCTGTACTGCTAAAAAGTTTGAAGTAGGAAGGGAAGATCAGGATGCGGCAGGAGTTGCTGATGTGGATATTACAATAACCGTCAGAGAACTCGCCAGAATGATTGAGCGCACCGGCATTAACTTCTTATCTTTACCCGACGAAGAATTCGATTCACCACTTGGAATCTCTACCGGTGCCGGCGTTATCTTTGGTGCTACCGGCGGTGTTATGGAAGCAGCCCTTCGTACTGCGGTTGAAACCTTAACCGGTGAAGAATTAAAGAGCCTTGATTTTAAAGAGGTAAGAGGTGTTGAGGGTATTAAGGAAGCAAGCTATAACGTAGCAGGTATGGATATTAAAGTAGCCGTCGCCTCCGGTCTTAAAAATGCTAAGGAGCTTTTAACGAAAGTAAAGAACGGTGAAGCAGAATACCACTTTATCGAAATCATGGGCTGTCCCGGAGGCTGTGTAAACGGCGGAGGTATGCCTCAAGTCCCTGCTGTAATTCGTAACTTTAACGATATCAGGGCTCTCCGTGCAAAAGTATTATATGACCTGGATTCCTCCATGCCGTATCGGAAATCCCATGATAACCCTGCTATAAAGGAATTATACGAGACTTATTTAGAAAAACCGGGAAGTCATAAGGCACACGAAATCCTTCATACTACTTATGTAAAGAGAAGCGTGAACTAATATATATTAAAATAAAAACCTTATCTCACTGATGTGACCTCCATGAGTCAGACCTAACATCTAACTTATTGGAGGTTAACTCACACATCCCTTTGAGATAAGGTTTTTTAAAATATTCATGCTAATAAATCGCTATTGGCCCATATGGTCCGTCAATGATTTCTATTTTTGTTTCAAAAATATCTGTCAAAAGTTCCGGGTTCATAATATCTTCTACAGTTCCAAAAGCGGCAATTTGTCCATTTTTCATAGCGCAGATTCTATCAGAATATTTGGCTGCAAAATTTATATCATGTATAACAGTCAGAATTGTTCTTCCGAATTCATTGGCAGCATGTCTTAAATGCTCCATCATTTGAACAGAACGAGCCACATCAAGATTGTTTAGAGGCTCATCTAAAAGTACATATTCCGTCTCCTGGCACAAAACCATTGCTACATATGCCCTTTGCCTTTGACCTCCGGAAAGCTCATCCAAATATCTGTTTTCTAAGTCAGTCAGGTCTAAAAAGTCAATATATTTAGAAATGATTAACTCATCCTCTTTTGTTAATCTGCCTTTTGAATATGGAAAACGTCCAAAACCGGCAAGCTGCCTAACCGTAAGTCTCGTTACAAAATGATTTTCTTGACGTAAAATAGTCAAAATTTTAGCTAAGTCTTCTGATTTAGACTCAGAAACATCCAAATTGGCCACCTTAATTTGACCTTCATCCATATTCAAAAGTCTTCCAATCATCAGAAGAGCCGTAGATTTTCCCGCTCCATTTGGCCCAATTAGAGAAGTAAGACCGGCTTTTGGTATTTCTATATTTAAAGGTCCTATCTTCACCTCATCTGTATATAACTTTCTAGCATTAACAATCTTTATCATAAAGTTCCCTTCCTTAACATTACAATCAGAAATGTTATTCCTCCAAACATCTCAATAATAACAGAAACCACACCTTGGGCTCTAAATACATGATACATAAAAAAGTATGCTCCTGTTAGTACCAAAAATCCTATAGCGAGAGCCATTGGAAAAATATATCTATGATCGTAAGTTGGTGCTGCCTGATAAGTCATAGCCGCAACTAAAAATCCAAAGAAAGTAAGTGGTCCTACCAAAGAGGTTGAAATTGACATCAAAACAGAAACTAATACAAGCGTATATATTACGCCAGATTGATGATTAACTCCTAAAGAAGTACTGGCACTCTTTCCAAGCGCCAAAACATTTAGCCTTTTAGAATAGGCAAGGATAAGTACTGCAGCAATTATTACAATTGGAATTGCAACAGGAAAATACGCAGCATCCGCATTATTGACCGAACCAAACAATCTTGCTTGTAAAACATCAAACTCTGATGGCGCTAATAGTCTTCTCATAAAAGACGACACCGACTTTAGCCCTGTTCCAATAATAACCCCGACCAAAAGCATAAGTTGTAAATTTCCATACTTTCCGGAAAGCAGCCATCCATAAAGTATCAAACACAGCAAGACCATAACAACAACTTGAAATAGGAATGACCCAATGCCACTGAATTTTATAAATACACTAGCACCCAAAAAAAACATGGTACTAGTATGTATTGTAGAGTAAAGTGCTTCAAACCCTAATAGTGAAGGAGTTATAATCCTATTATTCGTACTCGTCTGGAAAGCAACGGTAGCCAGGCTCTGACAAACAGCAGCTATAATCATTGCAGTTAGAGCTACCAGTCTTCTTTTAACAACCGGAATAAAAGAAGGAGAATCTACTGGAACTGGATTGTTATAAATCAAAAGTCCATAGGAAGCAAGAGCACCTAAAACAATCAATGTTATCAGCAAAATCCAATAACGCTTCTCTTCTTTTTTAGAACGAAAAGCTCTGGCTGATCTGTTCCTATTATGAAGGTTGGTATCGATCCCGGCATTATCCTCATTTCTGTATATATATTCACTCATTTTAACACCCATGCCTTTCAATTTTTTAATGACCTATCTAAAAAATTGAACAGGCCTAAATTCAACGTATAAAATTGCTTTTTAATTTCACATTAGCTCCCATTGCATAAATCATCTGCTTGCAGATGGTTTACTGCCTTAAATCAGGGTGTGTAAAATACTTTGTATTTTTCACACTAGCTCCCATTGCATAAATCATCTGCTTGCAGATGGTTTATTGCCTTAAATCAGGGTGTGTAAAATACTTTGTATTTTTCACACTAGTTTCCTTTGTTTTAACAAGATAACAATAAATGTAACCGCTCCCACCGTTCCAAGTATCAAAGAGACAGGAACTTCAAAAGGCATTATAATTGTTCGAGATATGATGTCACAAAGAGTAATCGCTCCTATCCCTAATACACATACCCATGGTAAGTTGCTCTTAAGATCATCGCCTCTGTACATTGAAACAATATTTGGTACAATTAAGCCTAAAAAAGGTAAGTTTCCGATAACAGCTGCAACAACTCCGACTGCAATAGAAATAAGACCCGTGCCCAAAATAACGATTTTATTATAATTTACTCCAAGGCTTGTCGCAACATCTTCTCCTAAGCCGGCTAAAGTCAGTCTATCTGCATAGATAAATATAATAATATTAACTATCACAATTAGCCATAAATATTCATATCGTCCAATCTGAACCGGTGCAAAAGAACCTACAAACCAAGTTTGAATATTTTGGGTCATTTGAAAAACAAGTCCGATAAAAGTGGAAACAGAGGAAATGACTGCTCCAAGCATCATTCCTATAATTGGGACAATTAAAGACGAACGTAGTTTAATTCTTCTTAAAAATAAAAAGAAAATCATAGTACCTATAAAAGAAAAAATAATTGCACCAGTCATTCTAAGTACTAAAGACGGTGCAGGAAATACTAAATAAACAAAAACAAGTCCCAAACCAGCCCATTCAATCGTTCCGGTCGTGGTAGGTTCAACTAAACGATTCTGGGTAATAAGCTGTGTTACTAGTCCTGACATTGACATTGCCGCACCGGTAAGCATGAGTGCTAGTGTTCTTGGCACCCTAGTTATGAAAAACATATTCCATCCATCTGCTTGCCCTTTTATATCATAAACTCCGGTAAACAGGGATATAATGCCTAAAATAATAACAACAATAACTGCTAATATAAAAGGCTTTGTCCATATTTTTTTAGAATTAAAGTTTTGGGGCTGAGAAACCTCAGCCCCTGTGGTTTTTTGCATTATATTTTTATGCATCTTGATATTCTTCCTTTATACTACTCAGCCAAAGTACTTGCAAGATTTTCAAATAACTCTAGATATGTTTGTATAGATTCGTTTGTGTAAGTATCGTTTGGTGCATAGACAATCTGTTCCTTCGTAACAGCAGTAGTGTTTTGAAGAGCAGGTGAATTATTAATAACATCCATAGCAGGAACTGCATTCTCCGTAGAAGATATTGCAGCATCACGATCTAATACAAAAATCCAATCAGGATTACTTTGTGCAATCGCTTCAACAGAAATATCATCACCTTGATGATCTGAAGTAGAGCCATCAACTTCTAATGCAGAAGTCCATCCAAAGATTTCATACATCGGACCCCAAACACGTCCGGAACGAGGAGCTGAAAAACCAATCTCTCCGCCAGAAACTACAACACTAATAATAGTATCTGTTCCGTTATACGCAGCTTTAGCATCTTCAATAGATTTATCAAAATCGGCAACCAATTGCTGAGCTTCTTCATTTTTATCAAAAATTTGTCCTAACGCAATTGTTGAATTCTTAAGTCCATTTACTAAGTTATCACCTGGTGTACCAGATTCTTCAGAAACATCAAAACTAAGATCAATAACAGCTGCATTCGGCACTAATGCTTTTATATCTTCATAATAGCTTGCAAATCTTTGACCAACAATGACAAGTTCAGGGTCTACAGCTGCTATAATTTCAAGATTTGGTTCACTATGGTTACCAATATCTTGAACAGAAGCATCACTTACGTATGATGAATCCCCAGGCATTACTCCCTTAGGTACCGCTGCTAATTTAATGCCCCAATCAGCTAAAGTTTCAAAAGTTCTATTATCTAAAGCCACTACATTCTTTGGATTTACAGGAACAGTAACAGTTCCATGAATATCTGTTATTTCAACTGTTGCAGCTTCAACAGGCGCACTTGTTGGTTCACTCGTTACAGGTGCAGAAGTGGGGGCTGTGGTAGGGGTTGTGCTGGTATTATTACTTGAATTGCTACAGCCCGTCAACATTAAACCAACAACAGCTGCGATAACAGTTAATTTCGGTAAAAAGAATTTTTTCATATATTCCTCCTAAATATGTATTGAATAGGTAAGCAAATGTATAATTAAGATCTGCTAAATGTTATAAGTGTCTAACTATTTGTTTTAAAAAATAGTTAGTTAACACTAACTTCTTTGGAAGTATACCATAACATATTTTTAATGTCAACAATTAACCTATAATTTGCATTGCATTCTTTTCTAGTTATCGTTAAAATAATAACATAAAATGATTACGGGGTGATAGCATGCAGATTAAAGAATCCGCGGAAGACTATTTAGAAACTATTTTGAGATTACAAGAACAAACCGGACATGTCCGTTCCATAGATATTGCCAACTATTTAGGCTATACAAAGGCAAGTGTCAGCATTGCCATGAAGAAACTACGTGAAAATGGCTATATACATGTAGATGAGAGCGGGACTATTACTCTGGAAAAATCCGGTAAGGAAATTGCTTTGAAAATTTATGATCGCCATCAGACTCTTACCAGCCTGTTAATTGCTGCTGGTGTGAGCAAGGAAACTGCTGCGAAAGATGCCTGCAAGATTGAACATGTTATCAGTAACGAAAGTTATCAGTGTATCAAAAACTATATTAGCAGTAAGATATAAATAGTTGAATTTTGGTTAATTAACATTGCATTTAACTTGGTTGATTATTACAGAGTATTAACACTTAACCGAATACATTTACCTATATTATGGAAAAAATAGTTGACAAATGGTAAATTTAGGATATAATAAATTTCATAATCAGCCTTACAGACAAAGTAGTCGCAAAATTACATATGATTTTACGGCTGCTTTTCTTTTATAGTAACGCTTTATAACATTAAAGTGTTCAATTGTCCTGTCAGGCGACAAAAGGAGGAGTATTGTGAAAAAATCAAAAACCCTGTTACTACTGCTATTTATCTTTTTATTTATACTAAGTCTTACAGGATGCGGCAACAGGTCTGGCGGAAATACCAAAGACACCTCTGCTGATACACCAGAAACAGAAGGTACCGTCATCACGGAGCCCAGTGACGCAGCAGGAGGAAAAATCCTTAATGTACATTTTGATGTAGAAATAGCCTCAATGGATCCTCAAATAGCTACTGACGGTACATCTTTTGAAACCATTGCCGCCATTACAGAAGGGCTCTATTCCGTAGATGCCACCGGCTCACCCATTCTGGCAATGGCAGCATCTGTAGACAAAAGTGAAGATGGCCTGACTTATACGTTTACTCTAAGAGATGCCAAATGGTCTGACGGCACGGCAGTAACTTCCCATGATTTCGTATTTGCCTGGAGACGGCTGGTTGATCCTGGCGTTGCTAGTGAATATTCCTTTATCATGGAGATAGCAGGTGTAACCAATGCAGGGGCTATTATCTCCGGCGAAAAGACTATAGAGGAACTTGGAGTAAGTGCACCCGATGATAAGACACTGGTGGTTACTCTCGATGTTCCTGTACCGTTCTTTGAATCCTTACTGGCATTTCCTTCCTTCCTGCCGGTAAACGAAGCCTTTTTTAAAGCAGCAGGTGATTCCTTCGGTACCTCCCCCGGCACGCTTTTAAGTAACGGACCATTTATTATAACCTCCTACGAACCTGCCGCTACAACTATTACCCTGGCAAAGAATCCAGACTATTGGGATGCCGAAAAAGTGGCATTAGATGGAATCCGTTATCAGGTAATTAAAGATTCCCAGCAAGCTATGCTCTCTTATCAAAATGGTGATTTGGATGTGGCCACCTTATCCGGCGAACAAGTTGAACAATTCCAGGCTGACCCGGAATTCCATAACATTATGGCCGGTTATCTATGGTATATCTCTCCGAACCAGACAATCAAAGGGCTAGAAAATGTAAACCTTAGAAAAGCACTGGCACTGGCTTATGATAAAACGGCAATTGTAAATAACATATTAAAGGATGGCTCTATTGTTGCAGATTTTGCTGTTCCTACCCTTCTTTCCACGGGACCTGATGGCAAAGATTTCCGCGAAACAGCTTCTACTTATCTGGCCGCAGACAAAGAGGCGGCACTGGATTACTGGGAGAAGGCAAAAGCTGAACTAAGTATTAGCCAGTTAAAATATACTATGATTGTTGAAGATACAGAATCTGCTATGAATGTAGCTCAATTTATCCAGTCAGAGATACAGACTACCCTCCCAGGTATAACCATTGAACTGCAGACTATGCCCAAGAAAAACCGGGTGGAGCGAATGCAGCAAGGTGATTTTGAACTTGGTCTGACCCGCTGGGGTCCTGATTATGCAGATCCTATGACTTATCTGGATATGTGGACCACTGGAAGTCCTAACAATTATGGTTTTTGGTCAAACAAAGAATATGATTCTATTATTGAATCTGCTAAAAAAGGGGATTTAGCACTGGATACTACAGCCAGATGGGCAGCCCTAAAAGATGCAGAGCGTCTGGTTATGGAGGATGTGGTTATCTTCCCTGTTTATCAAAAAGGTGATGCTGTCATGATTAAAAACGGCGTAGAAGGAATTGAATTCCACTCCGTAGGCATTAACCGCATCTATAAAAATACGAAAAAGTAAAAGATACGAATCCTGAAATCTTCTATTTGTCGAAAGCTATGTAGTATCCTCCTAGAAATACATAGAGTTGTAACAAATTACTATATCGGGAGTACATCCCCCAGATGGCGCTGTCCGAAGCGAATATGCAGCTGACAGTGCCATTCTTGTTATGTAAGGAGAGTGGTATTTTGAAAAAATATATACTAAAGCGCATTATAATCTCTGTCATTACCTTATTTGTCATTTTGTTTGTGTTATTTTTAATGCTGGAATTCATGCCCGGTTCTCCCTTTAACGATGAAAAGTTAACTGAGGCACAAAAAGCAGTTTTGAATGCAAAATATGGACTGGATAAACCAATTATGGTACGGTTTCTTCATTATATCAAGTCCATGTTAACCGGAGACTTTGGAGTGTCCTATACCATCTCTAAAAATACTCCCATTACAGCACTATTAGGAACCCGATTGCCTATATCTTTACGCATTGGCGGTCAGGCTATTATAATCGGTACCATAATCGGTCTGATTTTAGGCATTATTGCTGCCCTTAAGCATAACACCATCTATGACACCATAACTACGGTTATATCTGTTCTAGGCGTCAGTCTGCCCTCCTATGTATTTGCCATGACTTTAATTTATTCCCTGGGGTTTCGTTTAAAATGGTTTCCTCTTCTTTATCAGGCAGATGCTCCTTTAAAGTCCTCAATCCTTCCTACCATTTCTCTTTGTATGTTTACCATTGCCACTGTAGCCCGCTTTACCCGAACGGAAATGCTTGAGGTCTTAGGCTCCGACTATATGCTGTTAGCCGAAAGCAAAGGTATTAACAGTTTCGCCCTTATTTTTCGTCATGCCTTAAGGAATGCACTGATTCCAATCATCACCGTCTTAGCACCCTTGGTGGTCGGCTTAATGACCGGAAGTCTGGTAATTGAAAAATTATTTTCTATTCCCGGAATCGGCAGCCTTTTAGTCTCTGCCATTCAGTCTAATGATTACAATGTAGTAATTGCGCTAACCTTTATCTATAGTGTAATGTACATTGGAATTATGTTATTTGTAGATATACTTTATGGAATAATTGACCCCAGAATTCGTTTGGCAAAGGAGGCCGTCAATGAATAATACAGAATACTCCTTCTCACCGGAGGATTTCGAATTTGTACCAAAAGAGAACCTTTTACCGCCTGAAGAAGTTTATAATACCCAGTCTTATTTTAAGGATATAAAAAAGCGGTTTACCGCGAATAAAGGTGCTCTAGCGGGTGGTGTTTTCATTCTTTTAATCCTTCTGCTGGCAATTATCGGGCCAATGATAAGCGGGCATACCTATTATTCTCAAAAAATTACCCACCAGAATCTGGCACCAAGAATAAAACTCCTTGAGGGTCTGGGTATCTTTGATGGCTCTGAAACCGTTACTACTTCCATCGGAACAGTAAAACAAAACAAATATCTGTCAGAAGATTCCTCTTCCACAGGGCTTCATGAGGTCTATTACTGGTTTGGTACTGATGTTCTCGGAAGAGATATCTTTACAAGAACCTGGGAAGGCACACGAATCTCCCTCTATATTGCCTTTGTGGCGGTTATAGTAGATATGTGCTTTGGTATGATATACGGCTTAATCTCTGGATATTTCGGCGGACGAACCGATATGATAATGCAAAGGTTTGCAGAAATTTTAAATGGTATACCTACCTTAGTTATTGTTACCCTGCTGATTCTGGTATTTCGACCTGGTTTATTAACCATAACCATTGCTCTTGCCATTACCGGGTGGATAGGAATGAGCAGAATTGCCAGAGCACAGGTGCTAAAACTAAAGGAGCAGGAATTTATCTTAGCTTCCAAAACTCTTGGTGCTAAGGATTTCTTTGTTATATTCAAAGAAATTCTCCCCAATATATTTGGACAATTAATCGTAATGTCCATGTTCTCCATACCGAATGCTATATTTACAGAAGCCTTTTTAGCCTTTATCGGTCTTGGTGTACCACAGCCTTTGGCTTCCCTTGGCTCTCTCATCAGCGATGCCTTTAAATCCTTTACCACTCATCCATATATGATTGTCTTCCCGGTCATTGTACTGGGCATTATCATGTTAAGCTTTAACTTAATGGCAGACGGTCTAAGAGATGCCTTTGATCCAAAAATGAAAGAAATATAGGGAGGAGCACAATGATACCTGAGAAGCAAACCATTTTATCCATTAGGGATTTGTCCATTTCTTTTTTAACTTCTGCCGGAGAAGTCAATGTAATCCGCAGTATGAACCTGTCTTTACAAAGAGGCGAAACTCTGGCTATTGTCGGAGAAAGCGGCAGCGGTAAATCCGTAACTGTGAAAGCGATTATGGGTATCCTAAGCAGCAACGGAAAAGTGAATGGTGGAAGTATATATTTTACCCATCAGGAGGGTAAGGAGGAGGTTGTAACTGAAGACTTATTAAGGCTTTCCAAAAAAGAAATACGTAAGAGAATCAATGGAAAACGGATTGCTATGGTATTTCAGGATCCAATGACTTCCCTAAACCCTACCATGACCATTGGTGCCCAACTTATGGAGGGCATGAGATACCATTACAACTATAAAAAAGCGGAAGCTTATGAAAAGGCATTGAAATTACTCACTCTGGTGGGTATCACCGCTCCCGAAAAAAGAATGAAGAATTACCCCCATCAGTTGTCAGGGGGTATGCGGCAAAGGGTGGTAATCGCCATTGCCCTTGCCTGTGATCCTGAGCTGCTAATCTGTGATGAGCCCACCACAGCACTGGATGTTACCATTCAGTCAAAAATACTTGAGTTAATAAAAGACATTCAGAAAAAAACCGGTATCTCCGTCATTTATATCACCCATGACCTGGGAGTCGTGGCAAAGGTGGCTGATTATGTGGCTGTAATGTACGCCGGAAAGGTAGTGGAGAAGGGCTTGACCGATGAAATATTTTATGATCCAAGGCATCCTTACACCTGGGGGCTGTTATCTGCAATGCCGGATATAGATTGTTCGGATGATATACTTTATACTATACCCGGCAGCCCACCTAATCTTCTTTATAAACCCGTAGGGGATTCCTTTGCTCCAAGAAACCAGTATGCTCTTAAAATAGATTTAAAACAGGAACCGCCTATGTTTCAAATTACAGATACACATTATGCTGCTACTTGGCTTTTACATGAAAAAGCACCCAAAATTGATATGCCGCCTGCATTAAAGCAGCGAATTACTCTTATGTTAAAGGAGGAAGCCTAGATGAAGCAAAGTGAACCACTGCTTGTTGTTAAGAATCTAAAACAATATTTTAGAATCAACCGGAGATTTACCGTAAAAGCAGTTGACGGTGTTTCCTTTACCATTAATAAAGGAGAGACCTATGGCCTTGTCGGGGAGTCAGGAAGCGGAAAATCTACCATTGGGCGTTCTATTATCAGACTTTATGAGCCCACTTCCGGCGAAATCCTCTTTCATGGACAAAATATATCCGGTAAGCTTACTAAGGCGGAAAACTATACCCTGCGTACCAAAATGCAGATGATATTTCAGGATCCTATGGCATCCTTAAATCCCAAAAAAAAGGTACTTGATATTATAGCGCAAGGACTTGATATACACCATCTATACAATTCCGAAGCGGAGCGAAGGGAAAAAGTATATGAAATGCTTCATATGGTTGGTCTGTCTCCAGACCATGCCAACCGTTATCCGCATCAATTCTCAGGTGGACAGCGGCAGCGCATAGGGATTGCTCGTGCCCTCATTATGGCGCCGGATTTAATTATAGCAGATGAAGCCATCAGTGCCCTGGATGTGTCTATTCAGGCTCAGGTCGTTAACCTTATGAAGGAAATTCAGATTAAAACCAATATTTCTTATCTCTTTATTGCCCACGATTTATCCATGGTCAAATACATATCCGACCGGATAGGGGTACTGCATTTGGGTCACCTGGTGGAGACCGGAACCAAGGAAGAGATTTTTTCAAATCCCATACA
>Ga0160506_100213_pt1 | contig 13805 bp, 19 predicted proteins | sample DID2874_E49MG_FD_108204 | JGI IMG/M metagenome (GOLD analysis project Ga0160506, IMG submission 108204) | Enriched chicken feces microbial communities from UW Madison campus, WI, USA - DID2874_E49 MG | ecosystem: Host-associated > Birds > Digestive system > Large intestine > Fecal | place: USA... | reverse complement strand
CGACACGGCGGTGCTACGACCAGCCCTTCGCCGGGGAACGGACGAGAGATGACTCACCAGGGGAAGGGATGAGAATGAACACACCCGACACGACGGAACGGCGTGGCGCCATCAGAGTGCCGGCAGCTTTATCGCCGGCACGGTGAAAGCAGCGCGACCGGAACGGACGCAGCAAGCGCGCCGTTGACGTTAGCCATCAGACCGTAGCGTTAGCCCGAAACCGCCCCGCGGGTTCGGCGGAGCCTGGCGGGTGCGTAGCAGCTGCCCTGGCGGAGTGGGGCTCGACGACTGAACCGCGCAGCGGATCAGGAGCCGAAGGGGGCCAGCTGTATGTTGACGTTATTTTTTTTGAACAGGCATCATCACAGCAGAGAAAGCAGCAGGAAGCCGATCAGCAGCAGGGAGAGGAGCAGAGAGATACGCAGTAGTAAGAAGAAAACAGGAACATCGCGGAGGAAAAAGACAGGCGGCGCGTCAGCGCAGCCTGGTCTTTCTGCGCCGCAGGCGCGCGGCCTTTTTCAGCGGTCGGGCAGGTCAACGGAATAAGAGTATTGCACCGGGCAGAGTGTCTGGTGCAGAAACAGGAACCCACCAGGGCGAGTCAGATTGCCATCATAGGGCACCTGGAATTCCCACCCTTTATCGTTAAACCTGCTGAATTTTGAAGTTAACGCCGCAGGCTCTGGCATAACGAATCAGCGTCTGGATGCTCATCCGTGAAGCGTTCTTCTCTATACGCGAGATAGTGGGTGCTTTGATACCCATACGCTCTGCAACCTGTGCCGACGTCAGCCCGGCCTCTTTTCGCCATGTTGCTAATGTTTCCTGAAGCTGCTCTGAGGATTCTTCGGCCTCATATGCCGCACTGTATTCAGGATCGCTCATCGATTCGGCATGTATCTGGCTAAGGGTTTTATATTTCATTCTGCATCTCCTCTAATCTGCGAAGTGCCTGCTCTATCTCTCCCGGAGGAGTTTTGGGCGATTTTTTGATGAAAATCCGAAGCAGAAAAATGCGTTCTCCGCTCTGATACACCCAAAGTCCACGCGCGATATCAGTACCCATTGTCCGTATTTCGAAAAGACCGTTCCCAAGCGGCTTTGTGTCTGGCTCACGAAGCTGGCGAGGGTTTGCTTCCAGCTTCATGAGTATGCGCGACATTTTTGCACGGATCGCAGCAGGCAGGGCAACAAACTCTTTTTCAGCTTCATCATGAAAAATGATAGTAAACATTTAATTCGTTCCCTGATTAACTCTCAATATATTAGCTTAAAAGCTAACTTAGCTCAAGAGCTAACTTAGCTTTTAAGCTAAGCTAGCTCTTATCAGGCGTAAGCACCGGATTTGCTCTTCAGATTAAAGGCTGAAAATCAACGCCAAAAACGCAACTTCAGGTAATACAGTGTTCAGTGCGTCGATGTTTATGATTCAGAATTTTTTAAAAAATTCAGACAGTACGCTACGAATGAAGCACAGAAAGGCATCGGTACGTGTGAACTTCTCGCCGTAGTGTGCATGAGCTTCCTGCGAACAGGCCATGTTGTAGTGTCCACGATCGATAATCCGTGCAATTTTTTTCCCCAACTTCCGGGAAGATTCTGGTGCGGCGGGTTTGATGTTGGTGTTTCGTGTACTCATCCTGTTTTTCCTCTTGTCTGGTTTTCAGTCTTTTACAACCCTCCCCCGTTGAGCTGCCAGGGGTGCGGTTCACCGAGTGTCATTGACACGATCACTCTCCCGCACCGATACAAATGAACTGATGTCCTAGATATCGAAGCCTGTTCGCTCAATCAGGCGCACAAACTGTTTGAAGTGATCAGCTTCTGCCTCGTTGATATGACGGAACTGCTTATCAATGCCGCTGCTGAGCGCGTAGAAATAGCTGAAGCCCATTTTTTCTGGATAGCTTCTCCGATATTTTTTCAGCGCCATCAGGCTGCTGAATTCCATGACATCATGTTCTTCCTCTACGTTTTTTTTCGTCTCAGCAATGAGGATCGTGTATGACACGGGTTTTCCCCCCATCTTCCTGGAAGATCCTTGAGCGGCGGTTTTGACGTTGACGTTTCGTGTGTGCATTCTGGTTTTCTCCTAAGTGGTGATGGTTGTCCATCTCCCTGGTGAGTTCTCTCGCGGCAAAGGGCAAAGGAGCAACGGCGGGGTGGCAGGAGAAGGGCGCAGACAAAAGTTTTTGCGGTCCCAGGCAAAAAGTTTTGGCGGCGTTCACTTTACCCTTCGGATGACAACACGACGGTGCTACGACCAGCCCTCCGCGTGAGAACGGACAGGGAGATGGCCTCACCGGGGGAACAGGATGCACACACCCGACACGGCGGAACGGCGTGGCGCCATCAGAGTGCCGGCAGCTTTATCGCCGGCACGGTGAAAGCGGCGCGACCGGAACGGACGCAGCAAGCGCTGCCGTTGACCTTGACGTCAGACATCAGACACTAGCCGTCAGGCCCGAAACCGCCCCGCGGGTTCGGCGGAGCCCGGCAGGTGCGCAGCAGCTGCCCTGGCGGAGTGTGGCTCGACGACTGGACAGCGCAGCTGGTCAGGAGCCGAAGGGGTCCATTGCCCTGCCTTTGGTTATGGTTCAGCCCCTCTTTGCTAAGCCCTTGAGAAGCAAAACGGAGATGAGAAACGAGCCCGTTATCTGTCGCAAAGCACAATAATTAATGCTAACGTACGCATACATTAGCGTTAATTAACGGAGTGTCCTGTGGCAAATGACTCATCAACAGAGCTGGCACGCGCCCATTTTTTCAGTCATTTTTCTTACACACGTAACGACCTGGCCGGAGATTATGACACCGAGTTGCTCCGCTATCGTGACGATACCTGGGACTACCCGCAGCGTGCAGCCCGCCTGAGTGCAGCAGTGAAGCGATACAAAACTTACCGGATGCTGTCCTTCATTTTTGAGATTGCGGAGAGTGTCGATCTGGACTTCACGCCCCTTGTGGTGAAACGCCTGTGTACCGCCCTTTTTGGTCGTTCAGGAAGTCAGAATATTATTGTGGCGACCTTTGGCCAGAAAGGTCGCATTCACCGCAGCCGTGACAGTTCGCCCTCTGTCATAAGTGAAGTGGCAGAGCGCTACCGACTGGCAGCACACTCCTGCTGGGCCTCTACCCTCAGCGATATTGAAAGCGTCAGGAAGCACTATCAGGCCGGTATTCGCACGGCCAGAAAGCAGGAGGACTAAGTCCTCGAGATTAATGCTAACGGACGCGTACATTAGCATTATCATATATCACATTTGTCGCACGGACAGGGAAGAGAGCGGCCGCGCCGGAGGCACTGCCGCTCTGCCCCGTTCCCCGGAGGGGAACTGCCCTTCTGCTGTTCATGCATGCGGTCGCTCAGAAGGGGAAAAAGGGGCTACCGGCGAACCGGCAACCCCTTCATAAAGGCGCTTCAGGCCTGTCCAGACAGTCTCAGCCCCTGAATGGCGGGAGTTTCCCCCCGCCGGGGTTAGCTACTTAGCGGATTCGTAAGCCATAAAAGCTGCCACCTCCCTGCTCGTGTCCCTGTACCGGATTTCGCAGAGCGATTTACGGGTCAGGTAAGTGAATATCAGCAGTGTGAGGCACACTATTAATACACACCAGATCAGGGTACTTCGTGGCAGTTTCATAGCCTTCATCTCCTTGCCTTGCGGCTGCTAAGAGGCTATTCTGTTGGTGTCTAGTCAAGCAGATGGCCTCGTGTGGTTGGTTAATGAAAATTAACTTCCTACGGGGCTTTCTTCTTTCTGCCGCACAACACGGTAACAAACCACCTGCACGTCATGAGGCAAAAAGCCTCAAGCGCCGTCGCCATTATACCGTGTAGTCCATTATGTACCCAGGACTAACCATCTGAAAAAAGGCTATATCCTCATACTTTTTTCTGTTCGTTCTCCGCCGTATACCCCAGAGCGTCCCTTATCTCTGCAGCCCGCTGTTCACTGCCGGTACTCATGCCTGCCCGGTACACCAGACTGAGCAAACCGTGTAACAGCATCCAGTCATCCCGCATCAGCTTTGCATCAAGCCGGCATAACAGTTTTCCTGATACCGCATGGCGAAACACGGTACCTGCTTCCTTTTTATCGAATTGCCTGCTGACAATACTTATTCAACCTCCCTGTCACTGCGCCCGTTGCCCCAGTCCCGGATTTGCTCATCCAGCGCCTGAATATGTTGATCGATACTCTCAACCAGTCGCTCGCTTTCGGTCTCCAGCCAGCCACTGAGTCCGTCCCATTCGCAGGTCATCTCTGTCAGGCGGGCAGACATGGTTTGCAGCTTGTTGCGTTGACTGCGGGCCACTTTCAACTCTGTTTTCCAGGGATTGTTTCTCATACCGCTCGCCTCTGCAGCGCCAGTTTGTTGGGTACCTGCCAGCGTTCCGCCTGACGGACAGCCTCCGGGGAGTCACTCACGATGAAGCCGATTTCATGAATGACCCCGTACAGTGGCTCCTTCGCGTCACGCAGCCAGTCCAGGGAGTCCAGCGAGGCAAACCGCGACCGCCAGTGCCAGAAAGCAGGCTCCAGCTCCCGCGCGTCAAACTCGTCGGTCCACCGGCGATACCAGTTGCTGACCGTCTCCGGCGACTGAAAATTCAGCTCCGTGACTGCCTGTCCCAACAGGTTCTGCCGTAACCGCCAGTGATGCGCCAGCGCCCGTTCTTCCCGGCGCATCTTACGGGTAAACGCGATGTTTCTGCGTTGCAACCGGCGTTCTGTCCGTGTGTGCTGCACCTCCGGAAACAATTCGGCCTGAACATCCACCGGCAGCGGCAGCGGGCAGCATTCCCCGTGGCTGGCAATCAGTTCATCGAGCGCCTCCTCCACCTGTTTGAGGCTGCTCAGGCGATGCTTCGGGTCCCAGTTCAGGCCGGGAATGCGCTGCGCCACTGCCGTGTTCATGCGGCTGTTCCTGGTCAAAATTCGCAAAAATGTCCGGACATGGGGCATTGAGGGCAAACGCGCCCCCCGTAACTGAGCGTCTTCCACGAACATGATGGCCTGCAAAGCAGCCTGTCGTGCCGGTTTTAGGGTCACAATGGCATGGGATGAGGGGATCATTGTGCGCCCTCCTGTGCCAGGGTACTGATGATGCTGGCAAACGAATAACCGTCAGTATCGAGACACGCTATCAATGCCAGCGTGTGGGAGATCAACTCCGGGTTAAATACTTCCATGCTACGAACAACGGAGAACGGCTGGCCGCCACGGGTCACAAAGACGACAATCCAGCGCGCACTCAGCTCTCCCGGACTGCAGACCGCCACATCAAAATGACCGTGGGAGGGGGAAAAACGGATCTGTACCGGAAAGAATCCGCCGAACTCGCTTTTATATTCTCCGTTGACGTCCCAGCTCGCCGGACAGGACAGGTCCCGCATCACGGCATGGGTGAGTTCACGGCGAAAATCTTCACCGGCGGCGCGGTAGTCTTCAAGCTCTCCGGCGAACATGGTTTTCAGGACATCGGTAGTAATGATCGTGTTCATATTCTTCTCCTTATGGCCGCCCCGCAGGGCGGCGTCTCCGTTATCAGGCTGCGTGAGCCGTATGATCATCAGCGTCTGCTGCATCATCAGTGATGACGGGTTTCACTGTGGCCGGTGGCAGCATCCATTCAGGAACCCATCGGGTCTCCGCGAGGGCATGCTCTGCATGCTCAGCAGCATCTTTTTTCTTCATTTTCCCGGCATCAGCTGCTGCACCTGTTCTTCCTGCCTCGTTAAGCGCATTAACAATCTGCTGTTTGCTGAGCATACTGAGGAAATTGTCTGCGGTCGGTGTCCACCAGTCCCTCATATCGAAGCCGATCGCTGTTTCCACACCATCAAGGTAACTACGGGTGGTATGCCCCATTGTTCGGGTCTGCACGCCATACACTGAACTGGCGGTACAGAACGCCATCAGGGACATCAGGGTTTCCCCGTCGAGGGTGAAAAACGTGGTGAAATCCTTCGACCAGCCCTCCGGTAACAGTGCCTGCAGGCGTGCTTTTTCCTGCATCAGCGTCTGCCAGGCTTTTCCGGTTTTTCCGGCAGGAGATTCGCTGACAAGGGATGTATGATGCTCAGTGACTTTCATGTCGAAGGGATGACTGGCTGACATGCCACCGTAGTCAAACACGCAGGAACACAGTCGCCAGACCATCATTGCCACGGCTTTTTGTGGTTGCAGCATCAGCGCAGCCTGAACGGCAAGGGTGCGCTCGGAAGACATTTTTTTCAGCAGTGGTTCGCTGATGCTGTCCACGGGTTCCTCAATTTTTTTAGTGATGACGGTGTTTTTTTTCCGGTCAGCCTGTTCATCCTCCTCCCGCTCCGGGGCAATCTGGCGGACACCGCGCTGAATGTTCACTTCCGCGCCCCAGAAGCTGACCACCACGCCACATTCTGCTTTCTGGTCTGGCGTCCATTCACGGTTGATGGCCGCGCTCTCCATTTCGTCAATCAGTGCCTGAATAGCGTATTCATCATCGTGTGTTTCGGTCGCCGCCTGTGTGGCATAAAGCTCATCGAGACGCTGCTGCTCATCAGTGGTGAAATTTGCTTCGGGGACGGAGCTCAGCTGGAAATGCTTCGTGTCATCTCCCCATGCCCGCAGGGGAGCGCTACGGGCCTGTGACCACGCCCAGCCTTCGCTTTGCTGTATTTCGACGGCCAGCGAGGTCAATTTTGTCTGGATCAGGCGCTCAATCAGCACCTTGTCCGCTGTACCCTCCCCCTCTTCCGCACTGAACAGATCCTCACGTACGATACCGCCCGCAGCTTCGTAGGTTTCACGCCCGACATACTCAAAATCAGGACTGGTTAATGAAATTTCCCGATCTGTCACCGCACTTTTCAGCAGATATGGCGCGGTATGGCCATAGGCGGATTTGACGTTTTCATAGACCTGCAGCTGACGGGTCGGATCATTTTCCAGAGCCAGCGCCTGACACTGCTCAATCGTGACTTCATCCTTTGCCAGTTGAGCCAAAAGCTCCGGTGCCAGCCCGGCGAGTTTGAGCATGCGCTTAACGTGGCGGCCACCGTAACCCAGCTGGGCACCGATCTGCTCAGGTGTCATCCCCTGAGCTGAAAGGTCGCGAAAGGCGTAGATTTGCTCAGCCGGATGCATCGCGAGGTGTTCATCGTTCTCGATAAAAGAAACAAGCCGCGCCACCTCGTCGCTGACACGCTTAACCGGCACCAGATACTCGCTGTCAATTTCCTTTTCGCTGGCGAGCAGGTTGAGCCCTTCGCGCCGACGACCTCCTGCCGCTACGCCAGATTTTCCTTCCGGCAACGTGTGGACAACCAGATTTTGCAACAGCCCCACGGCTTTGATGGATGTGGCCATGCTGCGTACGCTGGCCTCCGGGTAAGGGATCACACGGACATTCAGCGGCGATCTGACTAAGCAGGACAGGGGCACATATTCAAGCGTAGCGGCTTCCAGTGCGGCTTTAAGGGTTTCAGCGGCTGCAGCCTGAGCCGCTTTTTTGCTGGTTTTTGCCGGTGTTTTTGCTTTAGACTCGGTGACTGACATAATTGATACCTCTCTGATATTGATGACTGTCTGCCGGACAGCCCACCTGTCCGGCACCTCTTACTGCTTATTGCGTTTTACGTTTCCCGTAGTTCTGGATATAACGATTCATCCAGTACTCACCGCCGGGTTCAAAATTCCAGACGCGCCAGATCATCTCGCCGTCCCGACGAACAACCAGACGAAAGTGGGTACCCTCATCGTCTTCAATCGCCACATTCTGATACTGCGATGCCACCTCTGACGCCTGCTCACGGGTGAACGTGCCGTCTGGCAGGGATTTCAGAGGGGGCATAACGTTGTGGTTCATGTGCATCTCCTTTTTCTGCCCCGCCGTTAACGGGGCGTATTCATCATGATTCAGAAGGGGGCATTGTCATCCATCGGCGGGTAATCATCCGGGGACGGCTGCGGGGGTTGCTGAGACGGTGCGGCACTCTGTGTGGCTTTTTTACCGCCCTTCGCTTTCGGGGATTTAACAGGAGCCTCAGCAGGTTGTGCCGGGGCGGCAGGACTCTGCGGCTGCGCGGGTTGCTGAGGGGCGGCGCTCTCAGACGGATTACCCTCACGACGGCCACCCAGCATCTGCAGGGTGCCGTTCTGCCCGATCAGCACTTCGGTGACATAGCGGGTGATCCCGGCATCGTCCTGCCAGTGGCGGGTACGCAGCTGGCCCTCGATGTAGACCTGCGCGCCTTTACGCAGGTATTCGCCCGCCACTTCCGCGAGCTTGCCGAACATGACAACACGGTGCCATTCGGTGTTTTCGCGCAGTTCCCCGCTCTGTTTGTCACGCCATGTTTCAGACGTGGCCAGCGTCAGGTTTGCCACCGCGCCGCCGTTGGGCATATAACGCACGTCCGGGTCCTGCCCCAGATGCCCAACCAGAATGACTTTATTCACGCCTCGAGCTGCCATGATGAATCTCCTTAATCCGTTGTTTGCTTTTAAAAACCATCACCCGTTGAGTTTCGGGAGCCGCGGTTTTGACGTTTGCGGGAACCTGCTGTTTTGTTCCCGATGGTATGACCTTCACCCGTTTGAGAACCTTCGCCGCAAGGGCGTAAACGAGCACGGCCCGGTGCAGATGTCCGGGGTGAGCGGGAAATTTTTATCGGTCTAATGGCGCGAAGCGGAATGGCCGGAAAAAATTTATTGCGAAAGGCCACGCCGTCCTTGGACAGCCAGGCGGGTTGTGCTTGTCTCAGCCCAGGCGAAAGGGGCTTAAACGGGTGAACGACACCAGGAAATGAAATGAGCAGGGACCCGCCGCAACGTCGGAGCGCGGCACGCGAAACGGCGTTGCCCCTTACAGCCCGGCGGCCGTTGGTTTTCGCCGGGGTGCAGGGAGCGCAGGCTACGGCGCGACAGGGCGGCGCATCCGGAACGGATGCTGCAAGCCTGCCGTTGACGTTGCGTCATGGGATGGAAACCCGCTGCCCCGAAGGGGCCGGGCAGAGACAGCGCAGCTGGCTCTGTGCGGAGCATGACAGCCCGCCCGGACGCCCGGAGTCGGCTCACACAACAGAATGGCGGTCAGCAATCAGGACCAGAAATACGCGAGAAACGAAGAAGGAAAGCCGGCGGAAACAGGTGTATTACCACTCGCCATCAGCTGCTCAGCCGGAACAGGAGAAAAGGAGTCACCGTTAACCGTCATACTGTAAGGAAGAGAGGGCCAGGATGAACGCGAAGAGGAAGCGCCGGCGGCGCGTCAGCGCGGCCCGTTCTTCCTGCGCCGCAGGCGCGCGGCCTTTCCGGCGCGGCCAGACGGGGGCTCACTCCCCCGCCGGGCTAACCGGGCTTTCAGACGGCGATCCTGAGTAGCACAGTTGAAACGTCGGTATACGTGAATGTACCCCGCGGCAATGGCTCCCAGGCATCAGAAAGCGGCTTCAGTATGGATTGTTGCCGCGGCCCGTTCAGACAGACCGCCGACACAACGCCGCCGGGCGCCAGCAGCGTCACTGCTCGCTGTATATGCCGGATATCCTGCGCATGGTTAAACGGTGGATTCATGATAATTTTGCTGTAGTGGTATTCCGGCCGGTACGCCAGAAAATCCCCCTGCCAGACGCTGACGCCCGCGAAATTTTCCCGCAGATGGCGGACCAAATCCGCGTTCAGCTCCACGGCGTCACACTGTGCCCGTGGCGCGGCTTCCCTGACCGCCCGCAGAATGGCGCCGGTTCCCGCTTCCGGCTCGAGAATGTGATCAGAATCCACAACCTCCGCCAGACTGACCAGACGACGGCAAACCGGATCGGGCGAGACAAACAGCTGAGAGCCTGCACGGATTTCTGTCACCGGTGTTCGGCCATCCAGCCTGGCCCGCATCCCCTTAATGCGATCCCTGAGTTCGCTGCGCATGAGTCAACCTCCCTGAGCTCCCCGGCACCCTGCCGGGGAGTTTGTTTGCTATTTTTGCGGAATTTGTACCGTTTTCATGTCGGTGATATAGACATTCACCAGCGTACAACCGTGAGTCATACAGCGGCGGAAGCGGTACGCCCCGTGTGTCTCATTTTCGGCCATGCCCCGGACAGCCTTATAATCCCCCGGCATTTTGGCCCATTCGGCTTTTGTCATCTCCCGGAAACCCTCCCCCGGATAGTTGACGATCGGTGGACGTTTTGCGGCCTGTTTCGCGGTGCTGACCTCTTCGGCTGACGGCGCTTTATAGTCGGTGATGCGATCCGGGGTCAGTTTCATGGTTCCCCCATACCCCAGAAAGCGGTAACACGGCGTTTCCACCGAGCTCACCTGACCATGACTCGTGTTGATGCGGATGATGGTTAACCACTCGCCCCGGCTTTTCACCTGACCGCCAGGCGCAAATTCCTGTGTCCGTGTGACGACGCCGCCGCTTTCATTGAGCATCGCGCGTTCGTAGGCCAGGCGGTTCTGGTAATGATTAACCCAGCGTTGCTGATGGCGGATCGAGCGTTCGTGACAACGAACCGCTATATCGCGGGCCTGTTCAAAGGAAATGATTTCCTCTGCCAGCGCGGAATGCAGGGACATCCGGCCTTCATACTGGCTTCTCTGTGCCGGGCGGGGGTATTTATCGAGCGAGAAACAGGCCGAAATGTGGTCATAGTTACTGATAAGCCGCGCCTTGTTCAGATCGAGCGTTTCGCCACGCCACATCGTCATAAATTTCTGCTCCCCGGCGATGTTCTTTTCTGCCTTGCGTAATTCCGCCTCGAGCTTTTTGATACGCCGGTAACGTACATCCGGACGCTCTTTGTATTTCGCGTGACGTAGTGAGGCCTCTGCGCGTTCCTCCCAGTATTCCGCGCGTTCAAACAGCATCACCGCGCGCTTCATGCCGTTTTCGATGCGTTGCGCATCACGACGCGCCCGACGTTCGCTGTGATGGCCAACCAGAATCGGCTGGCCGAAGGGGATCGAGGATGCCAGCGCATCGACATGTGAAAGCACCTGCTCAGATTCACCGGCGCGTTTATCGCTGTAGTCGTTAAAGCGTTCCGCGCGTTGCTCCTGACGGTCAAAAAGCGTGCTGTCTTCGTCCTCGATATAGCCGGCGAGGGACAGTAATACATCCTCGCGACCCGGCGTCCAGGCTGGCGCAACAAACAGCCCCTGTTTCGGCGCCCACCGGAACCCCGCATCGTGCACTTTCTTATAGGTTTCTTCATCGAGGCGCAGCGAGGCATAAAGCCGTAGCTTGTTATCATCCGGGGAATAGGTCCCCCGGTACGCCTGGCCGATACCTTCTTCAGCATCGGTTTGCGGGATGGTTTCGGCACTAAGTGCCTGTGCTAAAGCCTGAGTCATGATTTTTCTCCTTCCTGCAGTTGCCGCCCCTCGCGGGGCGGCTCACCTCATCAGTTAAATGCGCGTTTCAGTTCAAGGGTGCGGAGCAGCTGTCCGAAAGCGGCGTTTTTCATCGCGGGGATATGAACGCCGCGCCCCTTGCGGTGACTTCTGGCGATATGGCGGCCAAAAGCTTTTAACGCGGGGTCAATCTCCGGCGCGGGGATCTCGGCACGGGAAATGCGCGGATGCCGACGGGGCTTTACAGCCTCTGCGGAAGGTGAAAGAATGGTCATGTTCATTACGTTAACTCCTTCTGGTAGTTAATGAAGCCGTAAAAACCGTTAGCGCGATTTGTACGGCGTGGATCAAGCAGGGGCTCCCCTGCTTTTTTCATTTCTGCGGTTCGTTGTCTGCTTCTCCTGCCTCCTTTAACCAGCCTCGTTTTTTCCTGATTTTTAAAGAACATCACCCGTTGAGTTTCGGGAGCCGCGGTTTTGACGTTTGCGGGAACCGGCTGCGATATTCCCGATGGTATAAACTTCACCCGTTTGAGAACCTTCGCCGCAAGGGCGTCAACGAGCACGGCCCGGTGCAGATGTCCGGGGTGAGCGGGAAATTTTTTTCGGTCTAATGGCGCGAAGCGGAATGGCCGGGAAAAATTTATTGCGAAAGGCCACGCCGTCCCTGGACAGCCAGGCGGGTTGTGGTTGTCTCAGCCCAGGCGAAAGGGGCTTAAAGGGGTGATGCACCAGGAGCGGAACAGAGCAGGGACCCGCCGCAACGTCGGAGCGCGGCACGCGAAACGGCGGTGCCCCTTACAGCCCGGCGGCCGTTGGTTTTCGCCGGGGTGCAGGGAGCGCAGGCTACGGCGCGACAGGGCGACGCCTCCGGCACGGAGGCTGTAAGCCGCCGTTGATGTTGCGTCATGGGATGGAAACCCGCTGCCCCGGAGGGGCCGGGCAGAGACAGCGCAGCTGGCTCTGTGCGAAGCATGACAGCCCGCCCGGACGCCCGTTGCGAAAACGGGTGGGTATTTGCATTCACTTGACCACCCGTTTGCATTTTATTTGTCCATCGCCAACAAAAAATCGCCACTGATGCTGAGGGGGAGTCATGGCATTGCGTGACCGGCAGCTGTGTGCCAATGGCAGACGTTGTTAAGCTCATGCAGTATGGATTCACGAAGAACATACGTTATTTTTTGTCCTGATTGACTCGGAATGAAAGCTCCTGATGGCTCTCTTTTCACTCGCTGTAGCGATCTGCAAGATAACCGGTTTCTCCCTTAAGCAGCACTGTGATTTTAAACAGGCCTCGGCTACATCGACGGAACTAAATGTTTCTCGACTATTCTCTAAGGCAACTTGCGGCATTTACAAAAAAGAGCCGGGTTTTACCCGGCTCTTTTTAGCTGATTTCAAAATCTTTTAATTCCCCACCTTCAGCAATCAGATTTGAGATCCGCTTCGGCATTCGCCCCTGACCTGACCATGTTTTTGACTCTCCAGTTTCGTTAGTATATCGATACTTCGCGGGGCGGGGGGAGCGCGTCCTTTTAGCCTTACCCGGAGAGCCAATAGCAGCTAAAAGTTCGGAGGGGTCGATACCCTCATCAAGCATCATCTGACGAAGTGTTTCCAGTTTATCGCGGCGCTGACTTTCATTTGCAAGACGTAATGTCTCTTCTTCTCGTCGTTCTATAAGAATAATTTTAAACTTTTCCAGAACATCTTCCAGTACATCTAATGACATTTCACGAGTCTGAGAACGTAAGGTACGGATATTGTTTAACTGTGTTAGAGCATCTGACATAAAGAGACCTTTTAAAGTTTTTTCGTTGTTCAGCAAATACCAATGTCGACGGTTGCTCATCGACCCGATTTTTCTTACTGAGCATTTTAATGCGATTGGGACATATTGTTATTAACGAGGTTTAGACTACTTATATAAATCTCTTGTCGCAAGAAAAAATTAAGAAGAATGTGTAAGAACTAAATTACAACTCCTACGAAATGTCCATGCGTTTTTGAAGGTACTTAAAACTATGATGCCAGGAGTCATCCGGAGAGCCTTTTTATATCCTCATAACTTATTGCTTCAGTCACACCTGATGAGATTTAAAATGAGGAGAGACAGCGCCGCCACTTAGCAAGGTTTTTCACAAATGGCAAGATGGCACGCAGGGGAGAGACACCTGCATTTTGTCAGAAGGTAGCGAATTACTTTTTCTTTATAGAGGTGTTTCTAAAAAAGTGTAATGTAAAAAAAAAGCCTGCTGTTAGCAGGCCATAAATGTTTTCAACTCATTTTTGTTCGATTCTGATAAATAGGGTAAGCATGCAATTAAACGTGGAGCAGAGAGCATGACAAAAATGCTATAAATATTTCCTGGCCGCATCAAGTATCTCCTGTGACGTTAACTCCCTGTCAGTAGCCACGTAAACAATACCATGATCGCCAGTTAAGGAAGGAAAACCT
>Ga0160506_100212_pt1 | contig 13835 bp, 7 predicted proteins | sample DID2874_E49MG_FD_108204 | JGI IMG/M metagenome (GOLD analysis project Ga0160506, IMG submission 108204) | Enriched chicken feces microbial communities from UW Madison campus, WI, USA - DID2874_E49 MG | ecosystem: Host-associated > Birds > Digestive system > Large intestine > Fecal | place: USA... | reverse complement strand
GGATAACAAGGTGGATGAAAATAAAACGGAAGAAGTTATCACAAATCATGACAACTTGGTGCCGGACACAGATCCATCCAGCATTACGGTACTTGTAAATAAGGAGTTACCACTGCCTTCTGATTATATACCGGAAGATTTGGTGATTCCTGATGTTAACTTCTCCTTTGATTATACCAGTGAAAAAAATTATATGAGACAGGAAGCTGCAGATGCTTTAGAGGAATTATTTCAGGATGCAATTGTTGATGGGATTGCATTGAATGCAGTATCGGCCTATCGTTCCTATGACAGACAGTATGAAATTTTTACGAACAATGTGAAAAAACAGGGTCTTGTTCATACGTCCCAGTATTCAGCAGTACCGGGTTACAGTGAACATCAAACGGGACTTTCCATTGATGTATCTGCAGATGTGGTAGCTAACCGGTTAGACAGCTCCTTTGCTGATACCACAGAAGCACAGTGGTTAAGAGAAAATGCACATTCCTATGGATACATAATACGTTATCCCGAAGATAAGACCAACCTTACCGGCTTTTCTTACGAGCCCTGGCATATACGTTATGTGGGCAAGGCATTAGCCTTGTATTTATATAATAATGATTTGTGTTTGGAGGAGTACTATAATTTCGAATACAGTAAAGACTATACTGGGGTAATCAGTTATGATAATCTGGAGGATTATGGGATTGATTTGGCGGATGTTACAGTACCTACCAGACGACCAACCAGAATACCGACCAGAATTCCCACGGTTACACCTACTGTAACGCCTACAGAAGTTCCCGAAGACGGAGATGAGGATAGGGATAAAGAAGAAAAGCCATCCATTACGCCAACTGTAACACCTACTCCAAAGCCAGGTACTGGTGGAGATACGGATAATGAACCGACAGTAACCGTAACACCTACTATTCCGGCAGAAGAAAATCCCGATAATCCGGGAACAGAAGACCCGGGAACAGAGATTCCGGATGATATTACACCAAGTGCAATGCCTTCTGTTACCCAGACTCCTAATACCAATGGTTAAGGTGTTAATGAAATACTCGTTCATACATTGATTCGGGGTATAAAAATTGGGATTGACAATTGAAAAAGTTTATACTATGATTATCATTAATAAAATGAATATAACCTAAAAAACCATGATGGAGAGAGTAAGAGTCGAAGTGAAAGTCATAGCGAGTCAGAGATAGTGAAAGTCTGATATAAGTAGCAGATTCCGAAAATCACTCCTAAGTTGCAAGCTGAAATCAAGTAAGCCGAGCCGGTATCCACCGTTACCTGGAAGCATATCATAATCCTTTTGGTGCAATACTTTACTTAAGGATTCGTATGTAAATAGGTGGTACAATGAAGCACGTATGCTCTCATCCTGTTTATGGATGGGAGCTTTTTTATCATATAGGAAAGTGTGTCCTATATGATAAAAAACCATAAGTCTAGAGGTTGGTGGTTTTGACTAGTTCCGACACATAAAATAGTAGTTTTGCAATTGTCTATTAATATTTACATTAAGTAAGGAGGAAAACAATATGTATGATAAAGTCTCTACGAACCTAAATTTTGTAGAACGTGAAAAAGAAGTATTAAAATTCTGGAAGAATAACAAAATATTTGAAAAAACAATGGAAGAACGCAAAAATGGAAAACCCTATACCTTTTATGACGGACCTCCAACTGCTAATGGAAAGCCTCATATCGGGCATGTTTTAACAAGGGTTATTAAGGATATTATACCAAGATACCGCACTATGAAAGGCTATGATGTTTTGCGTAAAGCCGGATGGGATACCCATGGGCTTCCGGTTGAATTAGAAGTTGAGAAAAAGCTTGGTCTGGACGGTAAAGAGCAGATTGAAGAATATGGTCTGGAACCTTTTATCCATGAATGTAAGGAAAGTGTCTGGAAGTACAAAGGTATGTGGGAAGACTTCTCCGGTACGGTTGGATACTGGGCGGATATGGATAATCCTTATGTTACCTATGAGAATGATTTTATTGAATCAGAATGGTGGGCATTAAAACAAATCTGGGAAAAGGGATTATTATATAAAGGCTTTAAAATTGTACCTTATTGCCCCAGATGCGGAACGCCTCTGTCAAGTCACGAAGTAGCACAGGGCTATAAGGATGTTAAAGAAAAGTCAGTTATAGCTAAGTTTAAGGTAAGAAATACGGAAAATGAATATATCCTTGCTTGGACAACAACACCTTGGACTTTACCTTCAAACGTTGGTCTTTGTGTAAATCCCAAAGAAACTTATGTTAAGGCAGCGGTTCAGTTAAATGCCAAGGGTGATATTATAAAAGAAGACAGTGAAGACAATACGCCTGTTAGAACCGAAAAATATATTTTAGCAGAAGCGTTATTATCTGTTATTGAAGGAAACTATACCGTTGAAGAAACTTATGTGGGTACAGACTTAGAATATAAAGAATACGAACCGTTGTTTAACTATGTAACGCCTGATAAGAAAGCATATTTTGTTACTTGTGACAACTATGTTACGTTAACCGATGGTACCGGTGTAGTTCATATTGCACCTGCTTTCGGTGAAGACGATGCCAGTGTGGGACGCCGATATGATTTGCCTTTTGTACAGTTAGTTGATGGAAAGGGTGAGATGAAACCGGAGGTTACTGATTTTGCAGGTATGTTCTGCAAAAAAGCCGATGAAGGTATCATTAAATTGTTAGCATCAAAGGGTCTGCTCTTTAAAACCTTAAAATTTGAACACAGTTACCCCTTCTGCTGGAGATGTGATACACCATTGATTTACTATGCAAGAGAATCCTGGTTTATCAAAATGACAGAAGTTAAGGATAAATTAATTGACAATAATAACACCATTAACTGGATGCCGGAAAGTATTGGTCAGGGACGTTTTGGAGACTGGCTTAAGAATGTTCAGGATTGGGGCATCAGCCGTGACCGTTATTGGGGAACTCCGTTAAATATATGGGAATGTGAAGACGGACATCGTCATGCCATTGGAAGCATTGAAGAATTAAAATCAATGTCTGATAACTGCCCGGAAAAAATTGAATTACACAGACCTTTTATAGATGAAGTTACCATTAAGTGTCCGGAATGCGGTAAAGAAATGCATCGTGTAAAACCGGTTATTGACTGTTGGTTTGATTCTGGTTCCATGCCGTTTGCACAATGGCACTATCCATTTGAGAACAAGGAAATATTTGACAGAAACTTCCCGGCTGATTTTATCAGTGAAGCAGTTGATCAGACCAGAGGTTGGTTTTATTCTCTTCTTGCGATTTCAACCCTTATTTTTGACAGAGCACCCTTTAAAAATGTTATTGTATTGGGTCATGTTCAGGATGAAAATGGACAAAAAATGTCAAAATCCAAAGGAAATGCAGTTGATCCTTTTAACGCTTTATCCGAACACGGAGCAGATGCTATCCGCTGGTACTTCTATATTAACAGTGCCTTATGGCTGCCGAACCGTTTCCATCACGGAGCTGTTACGGAAGGACAGAGAAAGTTCATGGGAACCTTCTGGAATACCTATGCATTCTTTGTACTGTATGCAAATATTGATAACTTTGATGCAACAAAATATACCTTGGACTATGACAAATTGACTGTAATGGATAAATGGCTTTTATCCAAATTAAATACGGTAGTAAAAACAGTAGATGAGCACTTAGAAAGCTATAGAATTACAGAAGCAGCAAGAATCCTTGATGATTTTGTAGACGAAATGAGCAACTGGTATGTAAGAAGAAGCAGGGAAAGATTTTGGGCTAAGGGAATGGAACAGGATAAAATCAATGCTTACATGACCCTGTATACTACATTAGTTACTCTGGCTAAGGTTTCTGCCCCGTTCATTCCGTATATGACAGAAGATATTTACCGTAATCTGGTGGTAAACCTGGATAAGTCCGCACCGGAAAGTATCCACTTGTGTGAATATCCAACTTATCAGGAGGAATATATTGATAAAGAACTTGAGAAGAATATGGAGGCGGTACTGGAAATGGTTGTTCTTGGCCGCGCCTGCAGAAACGCCGCAAATATTAAAAACAGACAGCCAATTGGCCAGATGTATGTAAAATCTGATTATACCTATACGGATAAGTCTGGGGAAAAAGTTCTTGGTTTACCGGAATTCTATAAGGAAATTATTGAAGAAGAGCTTAATGTTAAGGCGGTTGTATTCACCAATGATGTAAGAAACTTCACTTCCTACAGCTTTAAGCCTCAGTTAAAGACGTTAGGGCCCAAGTTTGGTAAACAGATTGGACAGATTCGAACGATTCTATCTGAATTAGACGGCAATAAAGCCATGGATGAAATCAATACCACTGGTGGACTTAAAGTAACACTTGAAGGAGTGGAAGCTACTCTTGATAAAGAAGATTTACTGATTGAAGCTGCTCAGACAGAAGGCTATGTATCTGACTCCGATAAAGGCGTTACTGTAGTACTTGATACAACATTGTCTAAAGAGTTAGTTGAAGAAGGTTTTGTAAGGGAAATTATCAGTAAGATTCAGACCATGCGTAAGGATGCAGGCTTTGAAGTTATGGATCATATTAAAGTAACCCAGAGCGGAAATGACTCAATTAAGGAGATCTTTGAGAGAAACTTAGATGAAATAAAGTCTGAGGTTTTAGCAGACGAAATTCATTTAGGAGCAGCAGAGGGCTTTACAAAGGAATGGAACATTAACGGTGAAGTCGTTACGTTAGGTGTTGTGAAGTTATAATCAAATAATCTTGTATTATAATAAATATAAATGAACTAAATAATGAACAAAGCCATTACGACAGTATAGTATTACTGTTGTGATGGCTTTGTTTTTTGTAAACAATATGGCTGCAGCTGTACAAGGGACTTCTGGTAGGGCGATGAAATGTATGCTAATCCGATTGGTTCTGAGAGAATTTAATTTCTAAAAATGGAAGTGATTGACAATGATATATAACCTGTTATGATTAGATTATAGGAGTTGTTTTAACTGATTTTTACAAATCAGAAGGTGTTTTTGGGAAATTATAGTACAAGGAGGGTTTATGCAAAATCAGCAAGTAATTGGTAATATTGTTAGTAATATGGAAAAGGTTATTGTGGGAAAGCGGGAGGTTATAGAGTTAGCCGTAATTGCCCTGTTAGCAGAAGGACATCTTTTGTTAGAGGATGTACCGGGAGTAGGTAAGACCACTTTAGCAAATGCAATGGCTAAGTCCATTGACTGTGGTTTTAACCGGATTCAATTTACCCCCGATACCTTACCGGGAGATATAACGGGGGTAGCTGTCTATAATATGCAAAAGGGCTGCTTTGAATACAATCCGGGGGCAATTATGAATCATATCATCTTGGCGGATGAAGTGAACCGGACTTCACCTAAAACCCAGGCCAGCTTATTAGAGGCTATGGAGGAGCGGCAGGTGAGTATAGACGGGAAAACCTATGAACTGCCCAGTCCTTTTATGGTTATCGCAACCCAGAATCCGGTAGATTATCTGGGAACGTATAATCTACCGGAAGCTCAGCTTGACCGCTTTCTTATGAAATTGTCTATTGGCTATCCCAGTATGTCTGATGAAAAAAGAATGGCAGATTGTTATATAAAGCAAAGTCCTTTAAAACAACTGACGCCGGTTACGGATAAAGAAACAATCCATGATATGCAGGAGGAGGTTAAGAAGATACAGGTACATAGAGACTTAACTGCCTATATTGTTGACATTATTGATAGCACCAGAAAGGATACGAATATAGCTTTAGGGGCCAGTCCAAGAGCAACCCTGGCTTTAATTCGGGCTTCTCAGGCAGTGGCTTATTTTGCAGGAAGGGATTATTGTCTTCCTGATGATATACAAAAGGTAATTCTGCCGGTTATTAAGCACCGTTTGATTTTGTCTCCGGAAGCCAGATTAAATAAACTAAGCGCAGAGATGATATTATCGAAAATTATAAGTAAATTCCGTGTCCCCATTTTGCCGGTGGTGTAACTTACAGGTGATTAATTTGTTCAGGAGGGATACAGATGTGGAAAAATCGAATCATCTTGCTGCTTATGATAACCGGTTCAGGGGTTTTGGTCAGTAATTATGGAGGAAATACAGCATATGCCCTGTTTTACGGGACACTTATCCTGCCGGTGGTTGCTTTATTCTATACTTTTTATGTATACATACGGTTTCGCTTATATCAGGAAATTGGACAGCGTACTGTAGTAAAGGGAGATTTAACACCCTATACCTTTACCATTGCCAATGAAGATTACATCACATTTTGCAGTGTAAAAGTGAATTTTTTATGCGATAAATCCCAAATTGTTCACAGCCTGGCACGGCAGGAGTACTGCCTCCTGCCCAATACAAAGGAGACTTTGGAAACCCATCTTCGATGCAACTTCCGGGGAGAGTATTATGTAGGAGCTCAGTCTGTGGAAATTGTAGATTTTTTGTATATATTCAAAATAACATATCCAATTTCTTCAAAACTAAAAGTCACAGTTCTTCCAAGAATAGTTTCCTTGAAAAAAATTGGTTTTGCACCTATCCAGAAGGATGCCAAGACCCAGACTTTTCAACTATATAAAGGTATGGATGCAATGGATATTGAAAGCCGTAAATATCAGCCCGGAGATGAAAAAAAGCAGATTCATTGGAAGATTACCGCCAGACGAGGAGAAATCTATTCCAGAAAATTATCACCGGAGCCCAAGGAAGAAACAACGGTATTTTTAGATTTGTCCGCTATTAGGAAAGAAGAATTAGAAAAGTTGTTTATAGAAGATATGATACTTGAAAGTGTGATTGCCATAGCCAATTATTATAGAGAGAATAATAATATGGTCCGAATTGTATACTGGCAAGGCGGACTACAGCAGACAATGATAGCAGGCAAAGGAGATTTTAATCATTTTTACCATGTCTGTAATTCATTTTGTTTTAATACAGACTATCCCATTGAGGCGCTGGTACAAGATAGCCTATTGTATCCTGACAGTGGCTTCCATATAATAATAACTCATAAACTTACAGAGGAATTATACAAGACTATTTTGTTAGCAGCAGAAAAAGGAAAAAGTATGGCTCTTGTCTTAATTGCTGATAACAAAGAGCTTAGGGAGGATATTATAGAGGGACTTTTACGCCATCATATTCCCGTTAGAGTCGTGTTACAGGAAGATAATTTGGAGGAGGTACTGGCATGGTAGGTAACAGAAAATCTTATCATATGGAAAGAATGCTGCCTTTGCTAAATACAGCTCTTTTGTCTGCGGCTCTTGTGGTTTTTTTGAATTCTTATTTTTTGCTTAAACAGTCTGCTGTACTGATATTGTTCCTGGCAGCTGGATTTACCCTTCTTGTGAACCTGTTTTTTCAAAACAGAGCAAATCCATTTGCTTACTGCACACTTGTAGGAATACTATCAGGAATTTTTCTTATTGGTCATTTGCTTAAATATAATATTTTGACCAGTCTCTATAAGGTTTATGGCTGGTGGCTGATTTACGATGGTGCAGATGAGAAATATCACAGGGCTTACGCTTTGGTGACAATATTGGGCTTACAGTTTGCTTGTTGCATTATATTTTATCTGACAGGCTGTATAAAACAGAGTAAAGTTCTACTGGCTATACTTTTACCGGTTTTGTTAGTTCTTTTGTCCGTTGGGGAAATCCCTGTCCCTAAGCTTACGATACTGGTGATTCTTTATTATTCACTTGCGGTTTTATCAGAAGTACGGGGGAAGAAGTTCTCAAGAACTGGCACAATGGCAGGGTCTGCACAGGCTGCTATGTATTTAGTACCCTTTTGTCTGGTTATAGCTGTCCTTGCAGTAAGTATGCCTTCCCATCCTGAGCCTATAAAGTGGGAGGGCTTTAAGCGTATGGTGAAGAGCCTGGACAGACAAGGTACAATCTGGATGACAAAGTTTGAGGATTTGTTCGACTGGACAGGTATGGAATTCGGGTTAAGGTATTCCGGGTACTCAGAGGATGGTGGTGAGCTTGGAGGAGAATTAAAAGCAGAACATACAGCAACTCTTTTTATTAAGACGAAAAAGCAAAGTACCGCTAAAGGGTATTTGATAGGGTCTGTCAGCGATACATACACCGGACGTAAGTGGGAGAAAAGCAAGGCAGAAGATGAATTCACAAAACCGGAGTATATTTACGATTTTTATGAATTGTTAAGCTTTTTTACTAAAGTAAAAGAGACGGGAATTGATACGGATAATCTGGTACAAAAAAGAAATTTCTCCATTGAGTTTAATGATTTGAAAACCAAATCCCTATTTTATCCTCTAAAAACCTTAAACATAAATTCTACAAAAAAAATAAACTTTCAGGAAACCGTGCAGGGAGCTATTTTGTTTGATAAAGCGAGGGGAATTGGTACAAAATATGAGGTGGAATATTATGAGCTTAACCTGGAAAGTGATGTGTTAAAGATACTTCTTAAGGAGGCAGAAAAATATAATTCCATTGGGAATAAGATGGCATTTGCAGAGGCTTTAGATAACGAGTCTAAAAAAGTATTTTACTATGATTTTTCAGGGAGCGGTCTCTCTATCATGCAAATGGAAGAGGAACTTAAAGTTCGAGCTTCTAATATAAAGGAACAATACATTCAATTGCCGGAGAAACTGCCGGACAGAGTTAGCCTTTTAGCAAAAGAGCTAACAAAAGACTATGAAACGGATTACGAGAAGCTTAAGGCTATTGAAAATTATCTTAACACCCTGACTTACACTACTAATATCGCAAAAACTCCCAAGGAAGAGGATTTTGTAGATTATTTTTTATTTGAACAGCAGGAGGGTTATTGTACTTACTTTGCTACTGCTATGGCAGTTCTGGCAAGATGTGCAGATATTCCTACAAGATATGTGGAAGGCTTTGTGGTGGATTATGAATCTATGGAGGATAAGGATACTTACAAAGTATTAAGCAGCAATGCCCATTCCTGGATTGAAGCGTATATCCAGGGAGTGGGGTGGATACCCTTTGAACCGACACCTCCCTTTGCTGACGGAAGATATGTACAATGGAAGGAAAAAATAAACCCATATGCATATACAGAGGATTCCTCCTATCAGGCAGAAGCAGAAGATATGTCTGTATATTATCAGGATATGGTAGAGGAGGTTAAAGAAAGTAATCCTAAGGAGACGAAACCCCTTGGAAACAAAAATCACTATCCTCAAATTCTTGGTATAGGGACAGGTATATTGTTTTTGGCTGTCAGCATATTTTTTGTATATTACCGATTTCTAATAAATAGGTACAATCAAAAGATTAAAAAATCTTTAGGTAATGAAAAGCTGTTCTTCTTATTCCATGAATTATTACGTTATTTAGGAAAGGAAGGTTACCGTTTATTTGCAGATGAAACACTTACCGCATTTTCTGAGAGAATTGGAAAACGGTTTTGTTATGATGATATTATTTTTTCTGATGTGGCTGAAATCTTTATGAAGGTCAGATATGGTAATCATGTGGTTTCAGAAAGACAATTAAACCTTGTAACAAGCTTTTTAATACAGTATAAAAAGGAAATAACAAAAAAGCAGGGAACTTTTAAAATGTTTTTTGATAGATTTTTGTATCTGCATTTTAGACAATGAATAAAATTATCATTTCTGGTGAAAATATATCTAGAGGTGATGATAATGAAGAAACATAGCTTAGCTGAATTTTTCAAAAGCAAGAGCTTTTATGCGTTATTATGTGTCGGTGCACTAGCTATCATTGCAATAACAATGGTTAGCTTAAATCAATCATCTGATAAGAATGAAGGCAAAAATTTGGTGGATTTAAATGAACCAATTGCATCAGATGTGGCTGATAACTCAGACAACAGCCAGATTGATTCGAAAACTGATCCAAATAACACGACTTCAGACACTGCTGCTAATAATGAATCCGGCGCAGGAACGGCTGAAGTGGCACAAAATCCAAATGGTCAAAATGTTTATAATGAGCCGGTTACGGATGGAAGCCTTTTAGAATTTGATATTGTAGATGAACAGGAAGCAGTTGCTGCTAATGAACCGGAAAAAACAACTCAAACAGCACAAAATACTCCTGAGGGTACAGAAGAGACAACTTCCGTACCAGAAGCTTCACAAGAGGTTATGAGTCCCGATTCCTTGTATTTTGATGATGAAGAGGAACTGACCTGGCCTGTTATGGGTAATATTCTAATGAACTACAGTGATGATAAAGTGGTTTATCATGAAACACTGGCACAATTTAAGGTAAATCCTGCAATTCTTATTGATGCAGAGGTAGGCACAGAAGTGTTAAGTGCAGCAACCGGGGTTATTAAATCTATTACAACTACGGACGAAACAGGTCTTACCGTTACGGTTGATGTGGGAAGCGGCTATAGCCTGGTATACGGACAATTAAAGGATGATATCAAATATGAGGTAGGCGATATGATTACCGAAGGACAGACCATTGGTACAGTTGCAGAACCTACCATGTATTATACTGTGGAAGGCAGCAACTTGTTTTTCCAGGTATTAAAAGATGATGCAACCTTAAATCCTATGTTGTATTTAGAGTAATAACAAGCGTAAAAGTGTATAAAATTCAAGATAGCATGAAGGAAGGGCTGGCCTCAGGTTCAGCCTTTTTTTTAGTTTTTTTTGGAACTATTTTGACTTTTAAGAATATACTATAGTATTCCTAAAATGTAAGGCATTAAGAGCTACATATCTACAACAATCCGCAACCGAACTCTTATACCTTATATTTTCTTTTTGCAGAAACACTATTTCATTCGGCTGCTTGACATAGATATGAAAAAGATGGGTGAACGAGATGCATTGCATTTTGTCACCCATTTTTAATAGGATAGATTCTAACCTTGAAATTCTGCTTGAAAAGAATTACAATAGAATAAAAAGGATTTATTATGGCTGAAATAAAAAAGAGAAAGAAAATCTATATTAGCTCTATTAAGTTAATATTTCAAAATATTTTGCCTTTGATAGTCGGACAGGGCATATTGCTTTTCTTATTTGTATTTGTACTAACCCCTATTATATCCCAAATATATCACATGGCTTTAAAGGTGACCGGTTTTAGTTATGTTACCATCGATAATATAGGTCGTTTTTTATTAAACCCAATATCTATAATAATGCTGCCCCTTTTATTTATAGTGATCGGGCTTTTTTTGCTTTTAGAAATATATTATCTTATCATATTCTTCTCCATGCTTGAAAATAATAAAAAAATCAATTTATTACAGGTGTTTAAATATGCTTTGTATAAATTGATATTCTGTATTGGAAAAGGGAATTTAAAACTATTGCCTGCAGCCTGGATGACTATGGCAGTTTTTAATCTGCCGCTCTTTATATTTGTTATTAATCGTATCAGGTTATTTCGTTTTTTTACGGATGAAATTCCGTATAAATTATTGTTGATATTAATAAGTGCAATAACAATTTTACTTATTGGTATATTCCTGTTTCGTAAATTGTTTGTGTTTCATTATTATATGGTTGAGGATGAAGCTTATACAGATGCCATAGGCTACAGTAAAAGGTTAAAAGAGAATAAAACCCTGAAAACCTTTTTGTATTTTCTTGGTTTTAATCTTATTCTTGGCGGCGTCGAAATTATCCTTTATCTTTTTACTATGGCAGTTACCAGCTTTTTCGTCTCCGGTATTTTTGACAGGACACAGGCTATTGCCACTTTTATATCCATAAATGATAGCATCAATGGATATTTGATGTTTGTTATTTTTTTAATTAGTACTATAGGTAACTTTGCTTTGTATACCCATTTGTTCTATCATTATAAGCTTGCTGCCAGCGTGAAAGGCGTTCTGAAAGACATACCGAATGTGATTATATTTACAGAGAAAGAAGGAAATGCTAAGTCCTATAAGAAAATACTGAAAACTACGTTGCTTCTATTAATTGTTATAAATTTTTATTTTTTCTTTAATATAGTACGTAACGGCTCACCTCTCGATTATATGAATTTAGATATGATAAGGGTTACCTCTCACAGAGGTTTTTCCTATTCCGTACCGGAAAATACGCTTCCGGCTATAGAAAAAGCCATTGAAGAGCAGGCTGATTATGTGGAGGTAGATGTCAGGGTCACAAAGGACGGGGAACTTATACTGTTACATGACAATAACTTAAAACGTACCACCGGTTTGAATAAAAAAGTATGGGACATTAATTATGCAGAAATTACCTTATTGGATGCAGGGAGCTGGATGGATCAAAGTTATATAGGAACAAAAATACCTACTTTACGGGAAGTATTTGAAAACAGCAAAGGTAAAGTATTATTAAATCTGGATTTAAAATACCGTAATGCCAGTGAAGGTCTTGAGGAAAAAGTAGTTGCATTGATTGAAGAATACGAAATGGAATGGCAATGTGTGATATCTTCAACCAGTCTTACATGTATAGAAAATATTAAAAAATTAAATCCAAATATCAGAACAGGGTATATTACTTATCAACTTTATTCTGGTTTAAGCAGGAAGGAGTCTATTGATTTTTTTAGTATGAAGTCAAATCTGGTATCTAAAAGCGTTGTGCGGGAGATACATAAAAATGGTAAAGAGCTTCATGTATGGACTGTTAATTCAAAAACAGAGCTGGAACGTCTAAAAAGGCTGGGAGTGGATAATATCATTACCGATAACCCCGCTTTTGCCAAAGAAGTCCTTTATCAGGCAGGTTCTGACCAGTATCTTCTGACTTTGCTTAAAATAATAATGGAATAACAACAAGGAAACGATGCTTGTTTTTTAAGCGATGCTTAGTTTTTTTAAGCATTACTTACTATTGACATAAAAGGCGGGTAAAATATACTATAGTAGATAGATACTGAACAAGAAATGATAATGGCAACAAGTAATGGCTGTATGTATCAGGAGGACTTGAAATGAGTGAAGAAGAAAAGAAACTGGCAATGGACTTATTTAATAAGGTCTGGGATTTAATGGATAAGGGAAATAGGACGGAGGATGAAAATTATCTTATGGTGCATATGGCACATTCCTCCTTATATCACTGGATTTCTGTTGGAACGCCAGAGAATGTTTATATCGGAGAATGGCAGATTTCAAGAGTTTATGCAGTTCTTAATAACTTTGATTCCTGTCTGTTTCATGGAGAAAGGGCATTAAAGATATGTAAGGAGAATGGTTTTACAGGCTTTCATTTGGCCTATGCCTATGAAACACTGGCCAGAGCTTTCTTAATAAAAGGTAATAAAAGTGAGAGTACGAAATATTTAGAACTGGCATTAAAAGAGGTACAAGTTGTTGAAGAACCTGAGAATAAAGATATTCTTAAAAAAGATTTGGATGAGCTTCAGAGCAAAATTCAAATAGCATTTATCAGTTAGTATATAGATAGATAAATAACAGAATATGAATATTCATAGATAAATAAAAAGAGACTATATTTTCCACCAGGCAGATAAGCTCTATGGCTGTTTTACCATATCAGATGATAATGGTAAGGTAGTCATAGAGCTTTTTTTAAAGAACCCCTAAAATTGTTCACTGCCTTCCGCAAAGAGGAACTCTCATCTTAGAAGATACAGTTTTCACATACACCCTAGGTTAAGCATTTCTACGTAGGGGGGATGCCGTCCAGGTTTTTAATTCATTATCGGTAGCTAATACAAAATGATTTCCTTCCAGTTGATGCAGGATCCCTTTGGTGTAATCGATTCCCTGGGTTACATAATCATAGGTCAGGGAGGTGCGCTGCTTCTCTAGTCTTGGATTAGCCAGGGGAATAGCTGATAAGAGAGATTTGGTGTAGGGATGTATGGGAT
>Ga0160506_100210_pt1 | contig 13898 bp, 10 predicted proteins | sample DID2874_E49MG_FD_108204 | JGI IMG/M metagenome (GOLD analysis project Ga0160506, IMG submission 108204) | Enriched chicken feces microbial communities from UW Madison campus, WI, USA - DID2874_E49 MG | ecosystem: Host-associated > Birds > Digestive system > Large intestine > Fecal | place: USA... | reverse complement strand
TTGCATATATTTTAGGAGGAGTTCTGGTTTATTTTATTCTATATGCTCTGTCAGAAATGACCGTAGCAAATCCCAGTGCAGGTTCTTTTCGCTCTTTTGCTAACGAAGCTTACGGACAGGGAGCTGGCTTTGTAGTAGGCTGGGTCTATTGGACGGGAATGGTACTTGCCATGTCCAGCGAGGCTACAGCAGTGTCTATTTTGGTGAGGGAATGGCTGCCAGGTATATCAATAACCTGGCTTGGCAGTCTTATAATAATTGGCGTTACTCTATTAAATCTATTGGGAGCAAGTAAGTTAAGCAAATTAGAAAGCGGACTGGCTGCAATTAAAGTAATAACCATACTGGCTTTTATCGTATTAGCAGCCTTACTTGTATTTGGTATATTACCCACAAGAACTGTGGTTGATTTAGAAGAAACACAAAGGCAGACTTTTTTGGCAGGAGGTGTAAAAGGTATTGCCGGGAGTATGCTTATCGTAATGTTTTCCTATGCAGGATTTGAAATTATTGGACTCGCTGCCGCAGAAGCTAAAAATCCAGGGGTAACGGTGCCAAGAGCTATAAACTACACGGTTTTAAGCCTGCTAGGTCTATATATTTTATCAGTAGGATTTATTATTCCGATGATTCCAACAGAAGAAATCAGCGAAAACACAAGTCCTATGGTGGCAGCACTTAATCGTTTTGGAATCGGCTGGGCGGGGACAGTGATAAATGTAGTATTAATTACGGCAATTCTTTCCACCATGCTGGCCGCCATGTTTGGTTTAGGACGTATGATTCGTTCTCTGGCGGATGACAAGCTGGCACCGGGATTTTTAAAGGATAAGACGGAAGTGCCTTATAGAGGTATTGTTTTTTCAGGGCTTGCCATGCTGGCAGGACTGGGACTGGGGCTGGTATTCCCAAGAATTTATCTGTTTTTGATTAGTTCAGGAGGTTTTGCCCTATTATTTACCTATGTTATTATTATGGCAACACATATAAAGTTTAGAAGAAAATATGGTTGTCCCGATGGGAAATGCAGGCTGAGGGGATTCCCGTATTCGTCTTTGTTTGCACTTGTTTTTCTAGTTCTGGCTATTGTTAGTATGCCTTTTATTGAAGGACAAGGTGTCGGTTTGGCGGCAGGTGCTTTTATGATAGTTTTCTATAGTGCCTGTTATGGAGGCGTATGGTTTATCAATCGCAGACGACAGAAAAATATAGCTTATCCTATTCAAAAAGGATTACCAGGAAAGTTGTCCACTGAATTTTCAGAAGAACTTACAAAACAGGAAAAGATGGTGAATGAATTAAGTGACACAACCAGTAATAGTAACAAATCTAATTCTAGCCAAGAAAAATAATAGATTATGGTTATAGTTGTTAACTATTTAGCGGAAGCCGCCGATAATCCTTAGGAAGGAAGAAATATAAGGAAATCAAGGAGGATTGGAAAGTGGCTATCACAAATGTAAATGAAAGAGGTAATCAACCAATTGCCTATAAAAGAAATGATGACAATAAAGTGAATGGCAAGGAAGAAAAAGGAAAGTCAAAAGGGAAAGCAAATGTTATTAATGCGGCGGACTTAAATTTGCCTCAGGACAGTATTCTTGAGAAGAAAATACAAGCCCAGAAAAAGGCAATGAAAGCTTTATTAGATGCCTATAATATCGACCAGGATTTAGATGCCGGTATTGCCAATAGAAGAGAGCGTATAAAAGAGCTGGAGGCAACAGCAGTCCAGGCACAGGCAGAAATGAACAAAGTAGACGAGTTAAAAGAGGGCTTAAAAGAGACCTATAATATAAAAGATGACAGCTTAGAGCAAAAACAACTAAAGGTTCTTGAAAAGCTTAAGGACAATGACAATGTGAGGAATAAATACCAACCTCTGACAGATGAAGAAAAAGCGATTCTCATGGAGATGGGAGGACAAGAAGTAGATTTTAAGGGCAGCTGGAACTATAAGAGGGCACAGGCAGTGTTTAATATAGATGAAAAGCTTACCGACTACCAGAAGAATGCTTTAGAATACCACAAAATGAAGGATGCATGGAAGGTACAATATGAATCTGCAAAAAAAGAAGTAGAGTTAGAAAACGCCTCAATTAGCGGTATTCAACAAGGGCGTCTTAAAACTAAATTCATGGTAGACGGCAGTAAAGAAGCAGAAGATATTTTAGAAGCCGCCAGTAAAGAAGCCATAGGTATGTATCTGGAAGAAGCTAAGGAAAATATTGATAAGAAGATAGAAGAAAGCAAAGAAAAAGAAGAAGAAATCAAAGAGAAAGAAAAAGAAGAGGAACTTGTTAAGGGTGATACACCTACAAAGGAAGTGGTTAATGCAGAAGAAGTGGAGCGAATTAATGATGTCGCAAAACTGCAGACTGACTTAGACAGAGAGATAAAGAATTTGACAGGGAAGCTTCTGGAGGATGATATTAAAGGTATTGCTGTAGATCAAAAAGTTTAATACAGAAAACGGTGTAATATCCGGTATTGTATGTTAGTAATATACAGTACCGGATATTACACTGTTTTTTATTCCTTATAAAGATTAGGGTATTAAAAGCCCTGATGATGATGTGATTATTATAGAACCAGCAATTTGCCCAAAGTCAATAGAACATGCTTCAATTGCAATGTATATGTATAATTTAATGCGGTATCCCATAAAATAATGGAATAGAGTTTTAACGGTACTTGACTGCACGAAGGGAATCACTCATAATAACAGAAAAGGAAGTAATTTTGGAAGGACTGAAGATTATGAAATGGTTAAAGCACTTAAAGACAATCAACCACCATAAATGGCTTGTAATGAAATATTGTTTTTCCGTCGGATTGTATAAGCAGGGATTGCTGCATGACTTATCTAAATACTCACTGACGGAATTTTTAGTAGGGGCAAAGTATTTTCAGGGTGACCAGAGTCCCAACAATGCCGAGCGTCAGGACAAGGGTTATAGTTTAGCCTGGCTCCATCATAAGGGAAGAAACAAACATCATCTGGAATATTGGATTGATTATAGTGTAAATAAAGGAGCTCCAATGGCAGGTATGAAAATGCCTGTAAAGTATGTAGTTGAAATGTTTTGTGACAGAATAGCCGCCAGTAAAAATTATAACAAGGAAAAGTATACGGACGGTGATGCATTGGCATATTTTCATGCCTCAAAAGAGCATTATATCATACATGCCGAAACGAAAGATTTACTAGAAAAGCTTTTGGCTATGCTAAAAGAAAAGGGTGAGGAAAAGACTTTCCATTATGTTAGAACAGAAGTTTTAAAAAGAGGTTATGAGGTTCTAAAACATTGAATTAAATGATATATATTATCATTGATAGCTCTATCTTATAAGTATTTTCTACAAATTTCCCTATTTTTTTATTTTACCTATTTTTAACTTATAATTTACATATGCTTAACATACAATTTCTATACTTTTAGCAGGATAGGCAACTATTCAGACAGGAGGCAGCTAATGATAAGCGCAATTGTAGATTTAGGTTCCAATACCATAAGGTTATGTATTTATGAACATAATGGGAATGAAGTAAAATCTTTATTTCAAAAAAAGACCATGGCGGGTCTCGCAAATCATGTCAAAAACGAACAGCTCAGTAAAAACGGTATAAAAAAAGCTTGTGATATATTAAAAGAGTATTCTGATTTACTAAGTAATTTTCAGGTAGAACAAAAAGATGTACATGTATTTGCCACAGCCTCCCTGCGTAATATAGTTAACACCAAAGAGGTTATAGGCATAATAAAACAAAATACCGGGTATGAAGTGGAATTATTGTCCGGTGAAGAAGAAGCCACCCTTGATTTTAAAGGAGCGACCAGAGTCATCACCAGTGATTCCGGTATTTTAGTGGATATTGGTGGCGGCAGTACAGAACTGGTTGCCTTTAAAAATCGTGAAATTATATATGCCACCAGCATGCCAATCGGCTCTTTGAATTTATATGTAAAACATGTGAAAAAGATTATTCCTAAGAAAGAAGAAAGGGAAGAAATCAGAAAGACGGTTTTAGAAAATATTGAAGCACTTGAACTAAAACAGGAAGAATATAACACAATTTGCGGTGTAGGCGGTACCATGCGTGCTGCGGCGAAGTTAAGCAATCATATGTTTGAAGGAGAAAAGGGAAGTCAGGTATTTCAGGTTTGTCATGTACAGAAGATGCTTGAGATGCTTAATAACAGCCATAAAAGTACATTAACTCCGGTGCTGCAAAACATACCGGACCGTATCCATACCATTATACCGGGTCTAATTGTTTTAGATACCATTGCCGGTTATTTTAACAGTGAGTCTGTTGTAGTAAGCAGCTATGGTATAAGAGAAGGATATCTATACGAAAGAATCATAAAAGGAGAGTAGTGTATGGCACAGGCTGACCATAAAATACAAAATACCTTTATGCAGAATAGGGAGATATCCTGGCTCCGGTTTAATGAGAGGGTACTAGAGGAAGCACAGGATGAGACCGTGCCTCTATACGAACGTCTAAAATTTGTATCTATTTTTACCAGTAATCTGGATGAATTCTTTATGATACGTGTCGGAAGTCTAATAGACTTAGAAATGATGGACAATACCCTTGATAACAAAACAGGTATGAGCCCTAAGCAGCAGCTGGATAAAATTTTTGAACACACCATACCCCTTTATAAAGAAAAAGACAATATTTTTCATCTTGTAGAGCAGAAGTTAAGGCAGTTTGAAGTTTTTCATCTAAATATGAAGGAGCTTGAAAAGTCTGAGCGGAAGTACCTGGATAAATATTATCAGAATGAAATTTTACCGATTCTCTCACCTCAGGTAATTGATTCCAGACATCCCTTTCCTCATCTGATAAATAAAGGTCTGTACATTATTTGTGAATTTGCCGGTGAAAATACAAAGTTTGGGCTAATTCCCATTTCACAATCACTTAAGCCCTATGTTTTAATACCCGGTAATCAGACCAGATATGTATTAACCGAGAAAATTGTATTAGAACATATAGCTGAAATTTTTGGTATGTATAAAATAGAGTGTGGGGTTATTATTTCGGTTACCCGAAATGCTGATATCAGCCCGGAAGATGAGATTTTTGAGGTGGATGACGACTTTAGGGAACGTATGAAGAAGGTACTGAAAAAGCGTGCCAGATTATCTCCGGTTCGATTAGAGGTACAGGGACGATTAAGTAAGGTTCTGACAGGATTTTTGCTGGAAAAACTATGTCTGTCAAAGGAACAGATTTTTTCTAGTGAAGCGCCTATAGTAATGGGGTACGTATTCGATATCTTAAAGGAACTGCCCACCGTATTACAAAAACAGTTAAGTTATCCCATATTTGAGTCAGGTTATCCGGTAGAATTAAATAGGGAGGAGAGTATTACCAGTCAGTGCAGAAGAAAAGATATTCTCTTATTCTACCCCTACCATCAGATGGAGCCTTTCTTGCACCTACTTAGGGAAAGTGCCCAAGATTCAAATGTCATTTCCATTAAGATAACCATCTACCGGTTATCAAAAAATTCTAGAATCATTGACTATTTGTGTACTGCGGCAGAGAATAATAAGGAAGTAACCGTCCTTATGGAGCTTAAAGCAAGATTTGATGAAAAGAATAATATTGAATGGGCAGAGCGGTTAGAAGAAGCAGGATGTACGGTTATATATGGCTTTGAAGGATATAAGGTACATTCTAAAATCTGCTTAATCACTAGAAGGGATAGGAGTAAAATACAATATATAACCCAGATTGGAACCGGTAATTATAATGAAAAGACTGCCAGGCTTTACACAGATTTATCACTAATTACCGCAAATCAGGATTTGGGACAAGAAGCAAATGAATTCTTTAAAAATATGTCTTTAGGTAATCTGAAAGGACATTATAACAACCTGTTTGTTGCACCCTACTTTTTCAAAGATAATCTGCTGGCTCTTATGGATTATGAGATAGAAAAAGCAAAAAGGGGTGAAGCTGCATTAATTATAATTAAGTCCAATTCCCTGACGGATAAAGAAATTATGCAGAAATTATCGGAAGCCTCCATGGCGGGAGTAGAGGTAAAATTATTGATTCGGGGAATTTGCTGTCTGCTTCCTAATGTACCGGATAAGACGGACAATATAACCGTATACAGCGTAGTAGGACGTTTTTTGGAACATTCCAGAATATATTGTTTTGGAAAGGATAAAGATGCGAGAATGTATATATCCTCCGCTGATATGATGACAAGAAACACGATAAGAAGAGTGGAGATTGCCTGCCCTATCCTTGATGAGGACCTCCGAAAACGTATATTACATATACTTAATATTATGTTTTCGGACAATATAAAGGCGAGACTGCTTAAAAGCGACGGAACCTACCAAAAGATAGGATATGGTCAGATGTCAGAAAATAACCAGACAGCAGAGATAGAAGCCGCAGAGGGATTTGATTGTCAACAGTATTTTATAGAAGAAATGTTAACAGAAAGTAGCGAATCTAAAAAATCAAGAGTGTTATTTCGGAAACTGTTCTCAGGTTTAACCAGGAGGAAAGAGTAGCAGTGATTTGATTCTACTTTTTTCACAAGTCATGTCAAACCTATCAGAAAACAGATATTCGCTCTTTTGCTTTGTGCAAATTGCTGCTATATTTTTTCTAAGAGGGCTTTTGACACCCTAATCTTAATTGGTAATTGCGAAAGGGTTATTTTATGTGTCGGAATCAGATCTATCGTTTCGCAATCGCCTAATAAAAGTGAATAATAAAAGAAGCTCCTTGGCTTTTCCATAAGCACATAAAACATGCATTATGGGATGGTCAGGGAGTTTTTTTGTTGAGGTGTATTTTTCAAGTTTCATTGCGTTTACTGTTTCTAAAAAAATGACACCTTTTCAAAAAAAGATACCCTTTTACCAATGAATATCTTTGCTATACTAAAAGAAGCTAGTATGCAATGGAACTGGTAGAAAGGTGAAAGAGCATGGGAAAAGGATTGCTTTTTAAAAGACAGTTATTAATAGGAGTTTTGTTGGTATGGGTGGTTACTTTAGTGGGTTGCACTCAGTCAGATAAGGCTTTATCAGAACAGTTGGTTTTAACTGTAGATGAATCCAAAGTATATATGGATGAAATGATGTATCATGTCATGCTGGCGGAGATACAAGGGCAGCTTTATGGTTCCCTGTCAGAAGGAGGATCTTCCATATTTGTCCAAGAAACAGAACGTGGGAATATCCTAAAGGAGGCTTTAAAAGAACAAGCTATGGAAAATGCTATCCGTTACGAAATTTTTTACCAAGAGGCTTTACATAATAATATCAAACTGACAGCAGAAGAAGAAATAGCATGCCGGGAAAAGACAGAAAGTTTTCTTAAAAGTATACAAGAGGAAGCACTCACCTCTGCCGGAATTGAGAGAGATTCCCTGTTGAAGCTCCAATATAAGTTAGCCCTTTCCACTAAGTACTATAATGAGTTTAAAAACCAGAAGGAAGCTAAGATACAAGAAGAGGACATTCGTACAAAACTGCCAAAGGAGAATTATAAACAATACGACATTCAGTATCTGTATGGAGGAACAGGGCAGAAGGAGCAGTTAGAGACACTTCGGGAAAAAGCAGTTATTACGGAGGATATAACGAAGCTTTCAAAAGGGACAGAATTAAACACCGGAACCCTAAGCTTTTTAGCCGGAAGAAATACTTTCGGAGAGGAAGCTAATTTAGAGGAATACATAATCCAGATGGGGGTTTCGGAGGTAAGTACATTAATAGAAACGGTAAAAGGCTTCTACTTGATAAAACTGACAGACAATACTTCTAATTCAGAGTATGAAAAGGCAGTATTGGAGGCTCTTAAAGCAGAGCAGCAGGTAGAAGCAGAAAATGCATATGAGACTTTAAGAAGTAGTTATAGGATAAACATAAACCAAGAGCTTTGGAAGAACGTTACCTTAGACAGTCAAGTACTAAAAACAGGGGAATAAAAAAATGACACCTTTTTAAAAATAAATCCATTATACTTTCAAGTAGAATCAGTTATCATGAAAGAGAGGAGATGATTGGTCGTAAGAGTGAAGAGTTTTGAAATCGTCAAATTTCAGTAAGTGTGAGAGGAAATGAATGAGAAGAAAGGATGCCACATATAATTTCTTTCACTCTCAGTTTTGTGGCATGGAATGGGGTGTAACAATGGAAAGAAAAGAAAGACCAGAAAAACAATATGCCTTAAAAAAATGGTGGAATCAGAAGTATCTGCAATTCATGGTGATTCCGGGTATTATATGGATGCTGCTGTTTAATTATGTACCCATGGGTGGTATAATAATAGCTTTTAAAAAATTTAAGATTACAAGACCTATAGCAGATGCACCATGGGTAGGATTACAATATTTCAAAGAATTCTTTCAGGATTCCAATTTTGCGGACATTATGATTAATACCTTGGGAATCAGTATGCTAAAACTTTTTATCGGCTTTCCGCTGCCGATTATCTTTGCTCTGTTAATCAATGAAATCAGGGGAACAAGGTTTAAAAAGATATCTCAGACTATTTCTTATCTGCCCCATTTTTTATCCTGGGTAGTGCTTGGGGGGATATTAACCACCTGGCTTGCCAAGGACGGTGTAATCAATGATTTTTTTGTTGCTGTCGGGCTGCTAAAAGAACCTGTTTCCTTTCTCGGACAGCCAAAATATTTTTGGGGTCTGGCACTCATAACGGATACGTGGAAAGAACTTGGATGGTCGGCAATTATTTATTTGGCAGCTATATCAGGTGTAGACCAGCAGATATATGAGGCTGCAACTGTAGATGGAGCGAATAAGCTGCAGAAAATACTATTTATAACGCTGCCGTCAATCACCGGCACAATTGCTTTGATGCTGATTCTACAGATATCCGGCTTGCTTAATTCTAATTTTGATCAGATATTAATTCTTAAAAATCAAATAAATGTATCCAGAAGCCAGGTTATTGATACCTATGTCTACCAGGTCGGTATGACTATGGGGAAATACTCCTATGCCACAGCCGTCGGATTGTTTAAAGCAGTGATTGCCTTAATGCTGTTACTGATAGCAAATAAATCCAGTAAGAAGCTGCTTGGCAGGTCACTATACTAAGGAGGCAAAAGTATGAGTAAAATAACCCCCTCTAAAATAAAACGTTCGAAAGGTACCATACTTTTTGATACCTTAAATACCTTGTTTATGTTAATTATTTGTTTTTTGTGTCTATATCCAATCTGGTATGTACTGGTCAATTCCTTTAACGATGCCAAAGATGCCATGATAGGTGGAATTTACTGGTGGCCAAGAGTATTTTCTCTGGAGAATTATAAGACCGTTTTTGAAGACAGCAGTGTACTTCGGGCATTTAAGATTACAGTAGGCAAAACCATTCTAGGGACCAGTTTAAATGTATTTTTTACAGCTATGGTTGCTTATCCCTTATCAAAGCAGAATCTGGCAGGAAGAAAGTTCTATATGGCAATGGGTACCATAACAATGTTCTTTTCAGGAGGTTTGATTCCAACCTTCCTGCTATTTAAAAACCTGAATTTATTAAATAATTTTCTGGTTTATATAATACCAGCGGCTTTTAATTTTTTTAATCTGTTGATATTTATAAACTTCTTCCGGGAAATTCCGGCGTCTTTGGAGGAATCAGCGAAAATAGACGGTGCTAATGACTGGCGTATCTTTATTAAAGTTATTTTGCCATTATCTAAGCCGGTACTTGCAACCATTGCATTGTTTGCGGGTGTAGGGCAATGGAATGACTACTTTGGCGGGTTAATGTATATGACAAACAGGGTGGACTTAGAGCCTATTCAGACGTATTTGTACCGTATGGTTGCCCAGGTACAGTCAAGCCAGGTTGCAGGTTCTATCTCAGCTTCTAATATTACGGCAGGGGATACTACTTCCACATCAATAAAACTGGCAGCTATGGTTATTACTACATTACCTATATGTTGTGTCTATCCGTTCCTTCAGAAATATTTTGTAAAAGGAATGATGGTGGGAGCGGTTAAGGAATAAATAGCGAATCATATCTACAAGTAGATATGACATGCATTGGGAGCTTAATGTGAAAGAAAATAGAATAAAGAAAGGAATGCCACAGATTACTTCTTTCACATTTTTTATTTGTGGCAGTAATACATCTGTGAACGGATGTATTATGGAGAGGGTATATGATGAAAAAAAGTTTTAAAAAGGTTCTTGCGCTGGCAATGATACTGATTATGGCTTTGAGTGTTGCAGGGTGCGGCAGGAATGAAACAAAGCAGACAAAAAGCAGCGGAGATACTGGTGTAACAAAGGCACCGGAGGAAAAGAAAGAAACTGAAGGCGGTGAAGAGGTTAACGAAACTGGTGAAGCGCTGCCGGGCTGGCAGCAGAATGCTGAGGATAAGGTGGATTTAACCTGGTATGTTAACTTTTCCTGGTTTACAACACCTTGGGGTGAGAATTTAATATCTAAGACAATTACAGAAGAAACAGGAGTTAACATTGAGTTTATTGTTCCTGCCGGCAATGAGGCAGAAAAACTGAATTCATTAATAGCATCGGATTCGCTGCCTGATTTGGTTACTTTGTATTGGGGAGAACCACAGGTTGGAGATATGATTGAAGATGAAATGGTGTATGCATTAGATGAACTAGCCAAAGAATATGATCCCTATTGGTTTGAAGTTGCTGATGAAGGACGTGTTGGATGGTTTACACAGGAGGATGGACATATTTATGGTTATCCTAACTCTTCATTTTCTCCTGCTGATTACGAAAAATATGATAACATTTCCTCTAACCAGACTTTCTTAGTGAGAAAAGACATCTATGAAGCCATTGGAAGTCCTGATATGACAACGCCGGAAGGGTTTAAGGAAGCTATAAAAGCTGCAACGGAAAAATACCCGGAAGTAAACGGGCAATCCTTGATTCCAATAGGAGCCCATGAGTTTGGTACAGTTGGAAATACTTCCTTTGATCAATATCTGTCTAACTTTCTGGCTGTTCCCTATGAAAAGGATGGTAAATATTATGACAGATATACCGATCCAGAATTAATAAGCTGGTTAAAAACCTTTCGTGAGCTCGGAGAAGAAGGCTATCTGGTAGATGATATTTTCATTGATAAAAGAGCCCAGATGGAGGAAAAGATTGCACAGGGACGTTATTTTTGTATGCTGTTCCAAAGAACAGATTTGCAGGCACAGCAGAAGATTCTATATGCCAATGACCCTAATAGTATTTATATAGCCGTAGACGGGCCTAAAAACAGTAAAGGTGATACTTACACCTTACCTGGAACGGGTATTAATGGCTGGACACTTACTATGATATCCAAAAACTGTGACCGCCCTGATCGTGCCATCCAGTTGTTCTCCTATCTTATGAGCTAACGTGAACAGCATATGACCTGGTTGGGTGTAGGGGGTGTGACCTGGGATTATGTAGTCGGTGTAGAAACCATGAAACCGGAAATCAAGGATCTGCTAACATCAAACAGAGCGGAATACGATAAATTATATGGTGCGGATTCTGCATACTGGATGTTTCAAGATAATGCCATGGCTTTAAAATGGGCAGTAGAAACACCAGAGCCTCTCGGACAGATGGAAAGATGGACTTTCCCTTATGTAATATCAACTTCTCAATATGATGTCACCTTAGCTGCAGGTTCAGAAGAAGCTGACATTCAATCCAAGGTGGACAATGAATGGGGGGTAGTACTTCCAAAACTCTTACTTGCAGATAGTGAGGCTGAATTTGATACTATCTGGTCAGAGTTTATACAAAAACGTAAGGACTGGGGTATTGATAAGGTACTTGAAACAAAAACAAATCTCATGAATGAGGCAAAACAAAAATTAGGCATCAAATAGATATTATAGATTGAGAAATAGGGTAAGCTCTATGATTTTCTTGTGCACCGGTTGAAAGAAATAATATGACTTTCAGTGGTAAGGCAGAAAATTCATAGAGCTTGTTCTGCCATTGATTTTAAATATGGTATCCATGCTGAAAGTTGTGAGGTATAATAGAAGCAGTAAAAATAAGTCAAACACAGTGATAAATCACACAGATGGGAGTAAGGTTGAGGGGTTATGAAAAAGATTAAGAAATTATTTTCTTCTTTAAAATTAAGCCATAAGTTTACAGTTCTTATTATGGCAATCATTGTACTTCCATTAATTATACTTTCTATCTTTTTTTTCGACACAGTAAGGGATTCAAGAATTAAGGAAAAAATCAAAAATGTAGAATTAAACTTTACGCAGAATTATGAACAAATTCAAAAAAATGTAGAAATGTGCCAAATGTCTACTCAGGTCATGCTAAACAGTCAAAACTTCTGGCAGTATGTAGAACGGTTTAGTGACGGGGAGAAATTTCAAACCGAGGAGCTGTTAAGCTTTTATCAGACAGAAATAAAATCTCTTGAAAAAATTGTTAATTCCAATCCATACCTGTATCAGGTAAGGGTATATGCTGATTATAAAGGAATTCCAGAAATGATGCCCATACTGTATCACAAGGAGCGAATCAAAAGATTATCCTGGGCTAAGGATAGTATAATTACCTCCGGTACGTGGCAATTCGATTACGTGGATGAGCTTTTCCCCTCCTTTTCTTCTGTAAGAAAACAGCATCTGGTTGCATTGGTAACAGAAAAACAGCTGAGTGACAATAGAACCGCCATAATAGAAGTGTCTACCAACATGGAGCTGTTATTTCCTCAAATTTATTCTTCCAATCAGGAGGAATGGACCTGTTTTGTAGACGAAAATGGAAGTTATTATTTTGACTGGGAGAATAAAAGCCGCTGGTTTGATGATATCAATGTAGTGCTTAATAAGATACCCGGAGATTTAGAAGACATAGCCTATGAGCAGATGGTACTGGATGGAGAACCGGTTATTGTCTGTTATAAGGCGGTGAAAGAATTAAAAGGTAATTTGTTTCGTATAGTATCTTTAAAGGAGGAGTACTCCTCTGTTAATACCTTTCGGAATATATTTTGGGGCTGTTTTTTTGTCATAGTAATCATTCTTTTGTTCTTCTCGGATAAAATGGTAAAAATCATATTAAAGCAGTTTTATGAAATTATGAATATTATACGTAAGGTACAAAAAGGCGATTTAGAGATACGTGTTAAGAATTCCTCAACTGATGAAATTGGTGAATTGGGGCAGCAGATTAACAAAATGTTAAACCGTATAACTCAGCTTATGGAAGATAATATAAAAAGAGAGCTATTGGGAAAGGATTCAGAAATCAGAGCGCTGCAAAATCAAATCAACGCCCATTTTATTTATAATGTATTAGAGTCTATTAAAATGATGGCAGAAGTAGAAGAAAAATATGACATCTCAGATGCGATAACATCCTTAGGAAAACTGCTGCGCTATAGTATGAAATGGGTGTCTAAAAATGTGACGGTAAACGAAGAAATTGATTACATTAAAAATTATCTGGCGTTAATAAATTTAAGATTTGATTACGAAATATATCTTAGTTTAAATATGCCGGAGCAAATATACGAGCAGCAGATTCCAAAAATGTCCTTACAGCCTATTATTGAGAATGCCATATATCATGGTATAGAAGAACTGGCAGAGGATACCAGTATCTATATGAAGGGGATTCTATATGAGAATTACTGTGTCATAGAAATAACGGATGCAGGAAGAGGAATGACAGAAGAGGAGATTAATAAACTTCAGAAAAAAATATCAGGTGAACTGGAAGGCACCGGCAGTTCTGGAAATGGGATTGGTTTAATAAACGTTCAAGACAGAATAAAAATCAGCTTTGGTGAAGAATATGGAATTAGTATAGCATCAAGAAAAGACTGCTATACAAAGGTAATGGTTAAAATTCCGTTGGTGTAG
>Ga0160506_100206_pt1 | contig 14034 bp, 10 predicted proteins | sample DID2874_E49MG_FD_108204 | JGI IMG/M metagenome (GOLD analysis project Ga0160506, IMG submission 108204) | Enriched chicken feces microbial communities from UW Madison campus, WI, USA - DID2874_E49 MG | ecosystem: Host-associated > Birds > Digestive system > Large intestine > Fecal | place: USA... | reverse complement strand
CTCGCGAATACGCCACCGGCCGCTTCAGGGGTGATAAAGAAGCGCTGAAGCGTGAGGTTGAGCGCCGTGTGCAGGAGCGCATGCTGCTGTCGCGCGGGAACAACTACACGCGACTGGCCACTGTCCCCATATAACATCACCTTCCTTAAAAAATCCGGCCGGCGCCGGAGGCTTTCGCACGCCTGTTGGCCGGCTACTACGTATTATCTCATCTTCAGACCTGCATTCCTCACCATAATTCCGGTCTTCCTGGCGTCAAAGTGGCCTTAAATGTTATCGCCTGCGTCACTTCTGACGGCCGAATTCTGTTATCCACATATAACTGCAAGGGAGTATTTCATATAGCGCGAACCGATATTTTTGTAGAGCGCCAGCCGTCGGACTTTCAGGGCGCATGGTTCCTTTTAAACATCAGCTCTGTATCTCTTTTAAAGATCCTTTAATAAATCCTGTAAACACATAACCTGTTCATCGCCTGCCCTGTGGACAGGCTCAGGAGAATGCCCGCCCTTGCAGCGACCTGCCGGTCGCGCCGGTTCGGCAACATCAGAGAGAGCTCCCATCGCTTCGCGACGGGCCCCGACCGGAGAACCACATTAGTTACAGCATTCAAAAGGAAATCCATCATAAAACCGGCGCCGGTCTGCCGGCCAGGTGCCCCTCCCCACCACTGAAAAGCGCCGCCGCCCCCGGCCGAAGGCCGGGAGTAGTGTCGCTTTTAATGATGGGTGTTGTAACTATTCTTCTTCGTCGCTGTGGGTGGAGCTGCGGTCAGTTGTCTGGTACACGCTCGTAAGCGGCCCTCCGGCCCGCTAACGCGGAGATACGCCCCGACTGCGGCTATCGCCTTGTCGGGACCACTCCGACCGCGTACAGCAGCTCCTGATGCGTTATCAGTGGGTATGGCTTATCAGGGCGGGGATAGGGATTGGCAGAACCTGTCAAATCGTAGCCGGCTACGCCGGGCTTCGGCGGACTGACTTCTGAGGCCTATTTTCATCCGGTGCACCGCCTTTTATGCCGCCTGGCGGCATCCCTGCGCTACGAGAAATGACAATAGTTCTCATTAAATTGTGATATTTTAATGGATATTTAATTACAAACAATTACATTAGATTTCACAACATTTCAGAAAACGGAGTTTTTGATGTCGTGTTTATCCTCTGCCAGGTTTGGGCTTCTGCTGGCTGGTATGATATCCGCAGGCCTGTCGGCAGCCACACTGAGCCCTGCTGACCAGAATGCTATTGAGCAGCAACAGAAGGCTTTACTGGAGCAGACGCAACAGCAGCGCGACATGCTCCGCTATTCCACTCCCGCCCCCTCACTGCCGGAAACTCCCCCTCCTGAAGCGGCCGGGCCGTGCTTTGAACTCCGGTATATCCAACTGGAGAACGTCACGGCTCTCCCGCTATCTGCACAACGTAAACTGATAAGGCTACCGGCGGAAGGATGTATGACCCTCCAGGATATCCGGCAGCGGGTCCGGGATGTCACCCAGGATTACCTTTCCCGGGGATTTATCACCTCACGCGCCTGGTTGCCGGAACAGGATATTTCCGGAGGCACCCTGGTCATTGCCGTCACGGAAGGGAAGGTGGAAACCCTCACGCTGGATGGTCATCAGGAAAATGCCCTCAGAATGGTCTTTCCCCGGGCGGAAGGACAAATACTGAATCTCCGCGACACTGAACAGGGGCTGGAACAGCTCAACCGTCTGAACTCCCGGTCACTGACCGTTGATATTCTGCCGGGGAGCCGGGAGGGATTTTCCCGGGTAGAGCTGGTACCGGTCAGTCAGCGTTTTCCCGTCAGTCTGGATGTGGGCGCAGATAACAGTGGTCAGAAAAGCACCGGCAGCGGGCAGATGAATGCCCGTCTGACGGCAGACAATCTACTGGGTCTGGCAGACCAGTGGACACTGGCGGCAGGAAGGGACAGTGAGTATCACCATGACAGACGCAGCCGCAGTATGCAGGGGGGCGTTTCGGTTCCTTACGGATACTGGTTGTTCAGCGCGCAGTATGCGTGGTCTGATTTTTATCAGACGCTTTCCGTCGGTGAGTCCCCGCTGCGCTGGCGCTATGAAGGCACCGTGCAGTCACAACGACTGGCGGCCAGCCGGACATTACTGCGGGACGGTAAGCAACGTCTGGCGCTGGATATGGCCCTGTCCCGCCGGGAAACCGAAAACCGGCTGGGCGGCGTACGCCTTGACGTCAGCAGCCCGACCCTCAGCAGTGTGACCGCCGGACTGAGCTACAGCCGGAGTACCGGCGGAGGCTACCTCACCTTTGGCCCGTCCCTTTCTCAGGGCGTCTCTCTCGCCGGTGCAACACGGGATGACCCAGCTCACCCGGACCTGCCCCGCAGCGAATTTCGTCGTTTCAGCGCAAGTGCAAGCTGGTTTTATCCTCTGACCCCCTCTCTCTACTGGCTGACGTCCGCATACGGACAAACCACGCCCGATCGCCTTTATGCCAGCGAGCAGCTATCCGCTGGCGGGCAATACTCGGTCAGAGGATTTAAAGAACAGTATCTCAGCGGCAACCGCGGCGGCTACTGGCGCAATGAACTGACATGGCAATGGATGACCGTGCCTGAAGTGGGAACACTGTCAGCAACGGTCGCACTGGATGCCGGGCACGTGGTGAACCAGAAAAGGATAACCGAGGGTGGAACGCTAACGGGAACCTCCCTCGGACTGGAGCTGGCCGGCCGCTGGCTCAGCCAGTCTCTGACCTTTGGCATCCCGCTGTCGTATCCCGACCGACTGAACCCGGATAAACAGGTGGTTTACTGGCAGGCCACCGTTTCACTTTAACTGCCGGCACACAGCAGGGGCCCTGTGGCTCCAGAATAAAGGATGTTCAGATATGGATAAGCTTGCCCATCCGCTGGCCCGGGGCGCCAGCTGGCTGTTGATCTACCTTACCGCCGTTCAGCCTTTACATCCCGCGATTGCCGCCGGGATCGTTGCGGCCAACGGGAATACCCAGGTTGTCATGAAGCCCGGCAATGTACCGGTGGTGAATATTGCCACGCCCAACGCCGCCGGCATTTCACATAACACTTATCAGGATTTCAACACAGGGACCCCCGGCGCCGTGTTAAATAACGCGACGCAGGGCGGAAAAACCCAGCTGGGCGTCACCATTGACAACGGTAACGCCAGCTTAAAAGGCAAACCGGCCGAACTTATCATCAACGAGGTGACCAGCGGCAATCGTTCGGAGTTAAAAGGCAAGCTGGAAGTTTTTGGCAATAAAGCTGGCGTAATGATAGCCAACCCGAACGGTATCACCTGTGACGGATGCGGGTTTATCAATACGCCTTCGGTTACCCTGACCACCGGCAGGCCGCAGTTTGATAAACAAGGGGCTCTGGATGCATTAGCCGTTAAGAAAGGCTCGGTGATTATCGGCAGCAACGGCCTTGACGGAAACGGCGCGGAGTATGTTGATATTATCAGCCGGGCAACCGAGCTGAACGGAAAAATTAACGCAAAAACGCTTACCCTGACCCAGGGGGCGAACCAGGTCAGCTTTAAGGATGGCACGGTAAAACCCATTACCGGTGAGGGCGCAAAGCCTCAGCTTGCTGTCGATACGAAGGCGTTGGGCGGCATGTACGCCGGAAAAATCCGCCTTGTCGCCACTGAGGACGGCGTCGGGGTCAACCTGAATAGCGTGACCTCAACCCAGCGGGATATTTCCCTGACGACGGCCGGGAAAATCACCCTCAGCAATGTTACAGCACAGGCAGACCTGAACGTCAGTGGCCGGGACATCGTCACGCCCGCCGGCAGCAGTGTGCGGGCAGAGCGCGATATGACGCTGGCGGCCACTACCGTGGACAACCGCAGCAATACCACCGCCCACGGGGATATGCGGGTGTTTGCCTCCACGGTGCGTAACACCGGCGAGGGGGCGGCGCTGCACAGCAACAACAATCTGTGGATACAGAAGGATGCCCTGGGCAACAAAGCGACTCTGGTGGAGAACCGTTCTGCCAGGATCCAGACGAATAGCGGCGACCTGGTGATACGAACCAATAAACTCAGCAATGTGCGCGATGTTTTAACCATAGTGACTCAGTCTGAAGCAGTAGATAATGAAGGCATGAGAATTTATGGCGTACTTTTTAATGCGCATAAAAATGGTGATATAAAAAACCGACAAGACCTTTATCAGGAGGATTATGCGAAGCGGGAAAAATGGATGTTACCCTGCGATTCGGTTGAAGAATGCACATACGTCACCCGAAATATCGATCGATGGATACCAGATGAACGTACTCGTACCTTTGTTAAAATGAGTACGCCTGAGGCAGTTATTGACTCGGGTAAAAACAGCTTCATTAATGCTGATTTGTTACTGAACGATGCCAGTATCCTTAAAGCCAAGGGCGACATCATCCTGACAGGGAAAACGTTTGTTTCCAGTAGCTATCCTGTAGGGATCAAAGAACGATTCAATAAATTCATTCCGGATACTGAAGCCTATAAGCAATATGATCAGCTGGGCTGGCCTTATCCTCCGATGAGCTATCTTGATAGTGGTGAAAAAGGATATAGCTGGAGCCCGCAAAGTCATTTAGCCAGTAAAGTCATTGCTGGTGGAAATTTTGTGGCTGACTTTTCTGATCGTATCGAAAGTAATGAACCCTATGATACCAGTGTGCAGTATTCCGGAGTGATGTCGCGCCCGGATACCATTACGGCGAAAAACATTTTCTTGCATGCAGGGCAAATTATCACCACCGATGTGATGAAAGCCGCGGGAGATATCACCCTTCAGTCAGAAAAAGGTATCAAGGTCGCACTGGCACTATTGACGGCCGGGAAGGATCTCTCCGTAGTGGCGGGTGGCGCGGTGGAGTCCTGGCAGAGTGAACTTAAGGGACAGAATATCACTCTCGTCAGCCGCAATGGCGACGTGAACTCGCATACCAGTGAACAACCGAACTATTTCCATGCAGATGGTGTGCGTTGGCTAGGGAGCATTGAAGCCAGTCGTGATCTGTCAATTTCTGCGGGTGGGAATATTCTGCTGAGAAATACGCGCTTTCCGGTTCAGAGTCAGAATATTTCTCTGGTTGCGAATGGTGATATCACCCTGGATAAAAATGAAGCGATGCTGGGCCATGAACAGCCAGGCGTCGTCCTGACCCAGGCCCGCAAACAGGAACTGTTTAACCGGATGCTGCCCGGAGAGCCGCTGCGTGCTTCCGGGGATATTACGCTCAGCGGCAAGCACCTGAACCTCAATGGCGCAAGTCTTGATGCCGGGGGCAATATCAGTCTTACGTCAGCCGCAAATACGGACCTGAATATGCGGAGTTTCAGCGACCGTTACAGCGATTTTTTCCCGGACAACCGGATACCCGAGTTACGCAGCCATCTGAAAGCCGGAGGTAACCTGCTGATCAGTTCAGCGGCGGATATCGGCCTACAGGGAGCGGATATTTCGGCCGGGAAAACGGCGACCCTCCAGGCAGGGAGACTTATCTGGCTGGGAGCCTACGGCTATGGCGTGACGGACAGCGGCAATGACAACAACCGGGATGAGTTGAATGTCCTGACCCGTCTTCAGGGCGTGAAGGGCATCACTCTGGCGGCAAACGGCGGTATTCAGGCTAACGGCAGTACCCTGACATCGGATGGCAATATCACGCTGACCTCCGGCGGAAATATGCAATTTCAGTCCGCGCGGGGAACCGTTTATCGTGAATCTGGTAACAGCTGGACGGAAACCGTCAGCCAGACCGGAGTGACGCTGAATGCGGGCGGTGCCCTGACGGTGATTTCTGGCGGCAGTATCCTGTTCCAGGCATCGCGCCTGCTGGCGAAAGGCACGATGGACGTGGCGGCGAAAGGTGGCTGGCTCTATGCGCAGGCGATGGAAGAGTCCAGCCATTATGAGAAACAAACCACCAAACGGAAATGGTGGGGACAGAAAACCACGGTTAAGCAGACAAAGCATACGACCACCAATCGGGTGACGGAGTTTACTGCCGGAGGCAATCTTAACCTGCTGAGTCGCGATGACAGTACCTATGAAGCCAGTAAAATCGAGGCGGGGAAAAATGCGACGCTGACCAGTACCAACGGAAAAGTCAATTTCCTGGCAGTAAAGAATACGACCTTCGAGCAGACCGTCAGCACCTCGAAAGGCTTTTATATTAAACAGGCAAATAAGGGCTACAGCGAAGGGAAATGGGTCCTGCCTTCCGTTTACGCCGGCGGTAAGCTGACGGTAGATGCGGCAAGCGGCATCAGTGCTGATGTTAAAACCAAAAATGGTCAGGCGCTGCAGGGAGCCATTACCGCACTCGGCGTTCAGCCGGGTACCGAATGGCTAAATGGGTTGAACACCCGCAATGATGTACAGTGGAACGTGGTCAAGGATGCCTACGACAGCTGGAACTATAAAAGCCAGAGCCTGAATCCGGCTGTCGCCGCGGTGATTGCGATAGCGGCTGCTGCAGTGACTGCCGGAACGGGGCTCGCTGCTTTGGCTGGAAGCGGCGCGATCACAGCAACCGGCGTCACGGGTGCAACGGCTTCCGCGGCAGTGTATGGCTCAGCCTATGCGGGTATGACATCCCTGGTTTCCCAGGCGGCGGTTGCGCTGGTTGAAAACCAGGGTAATCTGTCAAAAACCCTGTCTGCACTGGGAAGCAGCAGTTCGGTCAAATCGCTGGCCACCTCCATGGCTATAGGCGGGGCGCTGGCCGGATTCGATGAGGTGATGAACGTCAGTGTGTCGCCGGACAAGGCGCGTCTGCCGGCTCTGACAAAGGATGAGGGGTGGAGCAAGGTTGTCCAGCGTGTGGCCGGGCAGTCGGTTATCAGCTCCAGCCTGAACACCGGCATCAATGGCGGCAGCTTTAAGGACAATCTGGTCAATGCGCTGTTATCAAATATTGGTAATCAGGTTCAGGCCGAAGGCGCAGGGCTGATTGGGGACAACGGTGAAGTGTTAGGCGTGGCCGGAAAATCGGTCAGCCATGCGGTCCTTGCTGGCATCAGCGCGGAAATCGGGCGGGGTGATGGTAAAGGCGCGGCCGCTGGCGCCCTGGCGGCGGAACTGGCCGGCGTCGTGATGCAGAGCACGCTGTTCGAACCCGCTAATCTGAATGAGCAAGAGCGCCAGTTGCAACGTCTGCAGGAAGCGCTAAACGGTAATGAGGCAAAAGAGCAAACGGCCCGCGTGATTGGCGCGTTGACCGGCGCGCTGACCACGCATACGCCCGAAGGCGCATACAGCGGTGCGGACAGCGCGCAAAATGTTTACCGTTACAATATGACGGAGCATATGTTGCAACAGTATGCCCTGGATAATCAGCGGGATATTCTGGCGGCAGATAAAGGGGATAAGGAAGCAGCTAAACGCGTTCAGGCCCGGCGGGAAGCGGCGATTATCGTGGCTGCTGCCAGCGGTGGAGGTATGGCGCTGACCGCAGGTGGCATGACTCTGGTTGGTGCGGCACCCGAGCTGGTTCTGGCAGCAAGACTGGTTATCGCCGGTTGTAAAACAAATCCTGCGCTCTGCCTGAATCAGGCGGGTATTTATGCGGCAGATATTGTGGCACCAGAGGCCATCATTGGTACAGGCGCTGTAACGACCGGCAGCACATTGATTCTGGGTAAAACCGAAGACAGCCTGAAAAAGCTTTCACAGCAGTTGGTGAAGGCCTACGATGAACTGAATATAACAAAAACACTAAATATTCAGCCTGTTGCCGGATTTATTAAAGGCGAAACGGTTGCAGGTACCGGTTTGTCAACGAAAACGGCAGATTATGTCAAAAGCCTGCAAAAAGATAACACTGCCAAACTAGTAAGTATTTTTAACAAACAAAACCCTAACGCTGAATTAATTGTTTTTGGGAAGTCGTTACAACAAGTTTTGGGGCCTGGAGGGAGTGATACCAGAGGTAAAACTAAAGTTTTTGCTTCAGAAAAATTAACTGATGATGAAATTATTAGCTTTGCTACATCTCTAACTGGTGGAATACCATTTAAAGAGCAGATTCTTCCAGACGGTAGGCTGATGTATGCAAAAATAAACGATAATCAAACAATCAATCTTCGAGAGTTTTCAGCTTCCGCAGAGAAAACAGGAGCAAGGTGGACAATTGATATCATTGGTAATCCCGATATTAAAGCTGCCTCCAAAACATCATTAAACAGATTTGAAGTAAAATTTAGATAGGAGAGGATGTAAGGTGACGTATTTAACCGAAAAACAATACCAGGAAAGGAAAGAGTTTCTTCGAGGAGCTTCTACTACCATGCTATGGAAAAATATCGACCCCGAAAGTGTTGATGGCGTCTATAAGCTAACTTATAAAGAAGAAAAATCGCTTTATATCTGGTTTATTAGGCGTTTGCTGGAGGATGGTGAGATCAAACTTGCTCGCCATGGAAAGTTCCTCTCAGGAAGCATCGACAAACAGATCGAAGCTTTTGAAATGGCATTTCCCAAAACTGAGGATGATATGGATTGTGATGCATTTGAAGGATTTTGGTTTTTAAGTGAAAACTGCCCAGCGGGTATTGTCTGGATTCACGAAAACGGCTATCAGGATTGGACTTAGGTGTATTATCTCAGGAGCCTGTCAGTAATTCTGTGTAACTGCCAATGTATTAAAGGTGATCGCTCAGGCGGTCACCGAACTCGATAATAGGGGTCAGTTTGGAGATCTGAAATTTTTGTATGTTAAGCGCATTATTTAACCAACTACAATTCGTAACCGATTGATTTTGCGTCAGCGGTTATCGTATTTAGGTTATCCGATTAAGGTCAAAACCCCAGAAAATGCCGTATAGCGCGGGAGTACACCCTATTGCTATAGGTAAGTCTGTTCAACAAGCAGGCTTACCGAATGGAAGGGACTTCCCCTGGATATGCTCCTGATTAAACATTGTGCAATCATGAGGTAAACATAGCCTACAGGCGCTGTAACGACCGGCAGCACATTGATTCTGGGTAAAACTGAAGACAACTTGAAGAAGCTTTCACAGCAGTTAGTGAAGGCCTACGATGAACTGAATATAACAAAAACACTAAATATTCAGCCTGTTGCTGATTTTATTAAAGGCGAAACGGCTGCAGGTACCGGTTTGTCAACGAAAACAGCAGATTATGTACGTGATATTCAGAAAGTTAATACTAGCCAGTTAGTTAAACTCTTCGATAAATCACAACCAGATGGTAATATTAATATTTTTGGCAAGTCCATAGCACAAGTGTTGGGCGATGGAGGAAGTAATAGGAAAGGAACAACAAAAGTTTTTGCTTCAGAAGCACTTAATGAGAAAGATATCTATACTTATGCACAATCACTTACTGGAGGCATACCTCTTATCGAGGTGAGAAACGCAAAAGGTGTTGTATACTACGCTAAGTATGACGGAAAAATTATAAATTTGAGAAATTATTCTACTATTGCGCAAGAGTCTAAAGCTCGATGGACAATTGATATTATAGGGAATAAAGATATAAATAAAGTTTCAAACCTCTCTGACAACAAGTTTGAAATCAAGTTTAGATAGGGGGTTATATATGATTACGAATGATGAATATGAAAAAAGGAAGGAAGCCCTTGAAGGGGCATCAATGGTTACGATTTGGGAAAACATTCACCCAGCTAGCCTATCAGGTAAGATAACGCTGTCATTTGATGAAGAGAAAGAGTTATTTTTCTGGTTTATCGAGCGTTTAATGTATGAGGGGAAAGTAAAGTTTGGAAACGGGGGCGTTTTCTGGACTGGTACAATAAAAGAACAGATCTCTAAATTTAGAGAAAGTTTCCCAAATTCGCCTGAAGAGATGGAGTGTGGCGCTTTTAATGGGTATTGGTTTTTATCTGATGCTTGTCCTGCGGGGCTTGTCTGGATTCACGAAAACGGTTACCAGGATTGGACTTAGGAGGGATCGCTTGGCAAACGGAATTTATCTGTATTAGCTCAGGCCTGATCTGACAGTTACCGGTTATTTATACAGGTGTCTGACAGATTACATCTGACTTAAATTTTTTTTTGGCCCAGTTTGGGGTTCTACGACGGAACCTCAAATTTTTTCGTCATCTCAGTTTCAGCCCGGTACCAGCGCATCCAGGTCAATAATCTCATTGTTTCTCTTGATGTGTAATGCCCGTTCAGCAAAATATGATGCCAGGTGAGATCCGGGGCAGAGCCTCAATGCCTTTGGTGTGATCTTCCTAAAGATCATGAATCTCAACAAGCTTCTTGCAGGTTAATGTCGGGCCAGAGTTGGCGTAACATTCGCGGATGATCCGCAACGCACGCTCAGCGAGGGGTCAGTTTGGATATCGGAAACTTTTGTACGTTAAGCGCATTATTTAACCAATATTGATGCGTAAGGGATTGATTTTGCCTCAGCTACGATCGCTTTTAAGTCACCGCTCTTGCTGTATCGCATTTAGGTTATCCGATTAAGGAAAATTCACGGGAAACGGCGTATAGCGCGGGAGTACATCATTGCGAGAGGTAAGCCTGTTCAAAACACAGGCTTACCGTACAATAATTCTCTATATCCAAACTGACCCCAGCGAGGCCAGGCATCACTCTCGTTTATTTCGGCTTCCTCGTTTTCTGCGGCTCTTACCTGTTAAGCCGTCTGAAAGGAAACCGGAGGTTATCGGCCATCGGAAACGCGCTGGTAGGGATGTTCTTCATTGGATTTGCAGCTCGGCTCGCAAGCGCAACTTCCTGACCAGACAGCTAAACCGCCGTTAGTCGGTTTTTTTACGTTCTTTGCTGAACGGGAGCGGCTCACACTGCTTCAGAAGTGGTGGCTGATCACCACAAACGGTTAGATACAAGCTACCGTGTTAAGTTCCCTGATGTCGCTGAAATTTTTTTTGAACATCCCCCTAAGCGTCAGCAGCAAGCTGCCGCCGCTTAGGCCCCGGAAATCACGCCCTTTACGTCGTAAACGCCGTAAAGCCCGCTCACCGGGGTTAAAAGGGATTACTTTTACTTCTTTATTGCTGTTAGCGGGTTAAGGCTAATCAGGGCAGGGGGTAGGGTGGCAGAGTTTATAGCCAGGTAACCGGCTACGCCGGGCTTTCGGCGCCATTTGACTCCACAGACACATGTAACCTCATCTGGCGCCTCCATGCCGCTGACGCGGCATCCAGAAGCTTCCCGATGCTGTAAGTCTTAACGTCTGCTTTGTGCCAGGAGCGGTCGTTCAGCTGTTTATTTTTGACATGAAACCGCGTGCTCATAGGCATTCTGGTTATTCCGTCCAAGTAAATACCATTAACTGAATGGAAATGGTTTTTCTAATTACTCATTGAATCTCAGGAGAAATCGGAATGTCAATCAAATGCACAGTAACAACCCGCGAAATCTATTTTAATGAGCCGCGCGGGCGAATTGGGATAGCAAAGTATCTGAAAAGGAAAGCCCCGCGAGATGGCGAGGCAACTCGCGCATTAAGTAGGTACTATTCGGCGGTTATGTTAGGTTGCTGAGCGTTCTCATTTTTTTCGTTATTAAGCTGAATGTTTGGCTGCTGGAATAATGAACCTTGCAGATTTTTAAACGCTCCATCCACAATGTCGTTTCTAGATTTTTGTGGCAATGCCCAAGTACAAATGCCATAGACAATGACAGCGAAGGTTATGGTGGCGAAAATGCTGGCAAACCCATTCCAGTACCATCCTAACGAGCGGGAAACACGCCCACGTTTGCGTGCTTGGGTTATTTCAACCATGCGGTGAAAATTGAGGATAGCATCCTCTCCAGCCTTCCTTAATTCGCTCTCACGTGATGCCTTCATTGTCTGTATTTCTGCTTTCAGCCGTTCTATTTCAACATCTTGTAAGTTAGCACCGGCTAACTGTGCATCGTACTCAAGCCTGATGTCAGCATCAATCTGGTCTGTTAAGTTAGTGACGATGGCTTCAGCTTTCTCTTTGTAAGACTCGATTCGGCCAGGCGTATTAACTGTCTGCTCATGAAAGATCTTCAGCTGGGTGTTAATATAGTCTTCTGTGCATTCGCCGCTCCTACGCAGCTTCTCTGCGTATTCATTTTTGTCGTGCTTATAGAGCGCGTAAGCCAAAAAACCTGAGGTATCATCTTTTCCTGTAACTAATTGAGTAAAAACCCAGAGCTTTTCCATTTGGTTTTTTCCGCAATAAAAAAGCGCCAGAAAAGGCGCTTTAATCAACTAAAGTAAAATTATCCTTTGGCTACAATTGCCCTGAATGCGCGATCCATCATCACTCGCGCATTATCTCGTGATCTCTGCATTGGGGCAGAGCCAGAAGACATCGAAGCAGCAGGCTTAGCAGGGGCGCTATTTTGTGCTAATGCACTGCGAGCAATGTCAGCCTTGCGGCTGTCTGACAGCGGTCGAAGTTCATATTTAGCCATTAATCCTCCCCATATATCCAACGGTTATCCACAATCAAACACTGTTGCTCATTCTGTGGATAGTTTACCACAGACACCGTTAAATGCCATGTGCAGAATTGTCAAGCACTTAAAAAACAACAACCCCTATATGTAGGTGATTTTATTTTAATTACCCCTAAATGTAGTGAGTAGTAGACCTGCCCCTTGAGAGTTCACACAGAAGGGTGTTAGCAGTGTCCGCTTCTCACTCAAAGCGGACCTGACAACAAGCTGGTCGGTCCGCTCCGTACCAATAGTAGACGTTGTTAAGCTCATGCAGTATGGATTCACGAAGAACATACGTTATTTTTTGTCCTGATTGACTCGGAATGAAAGCTCCTGATGGCTCTCATTTCGCTCGCTGTAACGATCTGCAAGATAACCGGTTTGTCCCTTAAGCAGCACTGTGATTTTAAACAGCTCCTCGGCTACATCGACGGAAATAAATGTTTCTCGACTATTCTCTAAGGCAACTTGCGGCCTATAAAAAAGAACCGGGTATAACCCGGCTCTTTTTAACTGATTTCAAAATCTTTTAATTCCCCACCTTCAGCAATCAGCTTTGAGATCCGCTTCGGCATTCGCCCCTGACCTGACCATGTTTTTGACTCTCCAGTTTCGTCAGTATATCGATACTTCGCGGGGCGAGGGGAGCGCGTCTTTTTAGCCTTACCCGGAGAGCCAATAGCAGCCATAAGTTCGGATGGGTCGATACCCTAATCAAACATCATCTGACGAAGTGTTTCCAGTTTATCGCGGCGCTGACTTTCATTTGCAATGACGTAATGTCTCTTCTTCTCGTCGTTCTATAAGAATAATTTTAAACTTTTCCAGAACATCTTCCAGTACATCTAATGACATTTCACGAATCTGGGAACGTAAGGTACGGATATTATTTAACTGTGTAAGAGCATCTGACATAAAGAGACCTTTTAACATTTTTTCGTTGTTCAGTAAATACCAATGTCGACGGTTGCTCATCAACCCGATTTTTATTAATGAGCATTTTAATCCGATTGGTACATATTGTTATTAACGAGGTTTAGACTACTGATATAAATCTCTTATCGCAAGACAAAATTAAGAGGAATGTGCAAGAAAAAAATCCCAACTCCTACGAAATGTCCCTGCATTTTTGCGGGTACTAAAAACTATGATGCCAGGAGTCATCTAAAGAGCCTTTTATACACTCATAACTTGTTGTTTCAGTCATACCTGATGAGCTTTAAATCAGGAGAGACATTTAGTGAATTAGCGCCGCCACTTAGTAAGGTTTTTCACAAATGGCAAGATGGACGCAGGGGAGAGACACCTGCATTTTGTCAGAGGGTAGCGAATTACTCTCTCTTTATAGAGGTGTTTCTAAAAAAGTGTAATGTAAAAAAAGCCTGCTGTTAGCAGGCCATAAAAGTTTTTAACTCATTTTTTGTTCGATTCTGATAAATAGGGTAAGCGTGCAATTAAACGTGGATCAGAGAGCATGACAAAAATGCTATAAATATTTCCTGGCCGCATCAAGTATCTCCTGTGACGTTAACTCCCTGTCAGTAGCCACGTAAACAATACCATGATCGCCAGTTAAGGAAGGAAAACCT
>Ga0160506_100202_pt1 | contig 14333 bp, 15 predicted proteins | sample DID2874_E49MG_FD_108204 | JGI IMG/M metagenome (GOLD analysis project Ga0160506, IMG submission 108204) | Enriched chicken feces microbial communities from UW Madison campus, WI, USA - DID2874_E49 MG | ecosystem: Host-associated > Birds > Digestive system > Large intestine > Fecal | place: USA... | reverse complement strand
TGCGGTCTCTGACTTCCCTACGCTGGCATTATCCAGATCAGGTGGTACGGGTATTTCTCAGCCTTCAACGAAGAAGGGCACCCCGAGTCAAATAAAATCAAAATCAACTACTTGCGATTAACGTCCCGTTAATCCCTGATCTGGATAATGCCATCGGGAAGTCAAAGACACAACCCTTCTAAAAACAGCATGTGTCCCAGCTTGTGGCTCACATTGTGGCTCACTGCGGTAACCTACTAATACAAAAAAGGCCGGGTAGCCCCAGCCTAAGTTTCACGGGTTGTTCTCATTTGTTTCCAAATTGGCAGATGCAAGTTTCCACTATGCATCTACGCCAGAACAGGACTATCCGATTGTTTCCTCATCGGCAGTCAAGACGTCAGCATGAAAATAGCTCATATATTGGATACCAAACTCAGAAAAAAGCATAAAAAACCAAAAAAAAATCAATTTCAGATAAAAATATTAAAAAAAATCATCATGCAATATGATAAATCCGTATTAATTATAGGCAAATAAATTCAGTTTTTTTTTCATTCATTTAGAAATAAATTGAAATAAAAAACAAAGAGAACTGACCATGCCTCAACGAATTCAGCAAATCCAAAGCATCGTGGCTCAAAGAGGAATCGAGCATCTTGTTCATTTCACTCGGGTCGATAACTTAGCAAGCATAATGCAAAATGGCATCATCCCAATTGCAAACACCGCCCAAAATCAAATTAATCCAGTCATTAATGATCCTTATAGATGGGATGGACATACAAATGCGTCATGTCTATCAATAACGCGACCGAACCACCATATGTTTTACAGGTTACGTTGCGATAACCCTCAAACTGAATGGGTTGTTCTACTTTTGCGTCCAGCTTTACTTTGGGAAAAACCATGTGCATTTTGTTGCCACAATGCTGCCGATGGAACAATGAGTAGCCAACCCCTAGAACAGCTTCAAGATACTGCCGCACTCTCAGGAATGTTTGATGAAATGCCAGCGTTACAAACTCGACAAGAGCAACGCTTGCTGCCCTACGACACTACAGATGCGCAAGCAGAAGTGTTAGTATTTGATACGATTGAGCCACATTATATTGTTGGCGCAGCATTCTGCAAACAAGCGGTAAAAGCAGATTATGAAAATCTGCTTTTGGGAAGAAATGTATGTTTGAACCAAGTAGGGGGCGGTTTCTTTGCTTCTCGCTCATTCGTTCGATAAGGTAGTTTCATGGCACAAAGACCAGTATACGTTCCTGTTGTTGAACAATCACTCTTCGTTAAAACCGAACTTGTGGAATTCAAGTGGTTTCCGGGCATGTCAGTTTCACAGAAACAGAAGTCTATCGACTCTCTTCATGAAGCAGCCAAAACAAATCTGCCAAATGTTGACAAAATTCTTGAGATTTCCAGCAAGTCGCGTGACAGTCTCGGTATTGCATTGAGTGCTTTTAACCTGTCTTTTACTACTCTGAAACACCAACGCACATTAACTATCGAATGTGCGTTTCAAGGTAGCAAAGTCTTCCAACGAGGGGGGCCATATACCGACATGTTTGACATGACTCCACGCGAGGCCAAAAAGGACAAACGTTTATTGACTTCTGGCAGACTAACCGGATTCAAGTTTTTTGGTAAAGAATGGGAACTGGAGCCACGTACTGCATTTTATGATTGGCTGTACATAAGTGCATTGAAAAAAAGTACCGAGTTAGCAGAGCAACTAATTGAATATTCAGCATTTACCGACATAGAGTTTAACCCTGAGCGCTCGATAAATTGCCAAGCATATTCTGCGGCATTATATGTTTCATTGTACAAACAAGGCATTCTTGATGATGCCATTGCATCTAAAGAGAGTTTCCTAGAAACGATCAAAAGTGCATCAATAAGTAATGCTCTTCAAGATGAAACAACTCAATCGGGTTTTGGGTTTTGAAAGCCGGGATTAACCCGGCCTCAATGTTTCAGTTTAGTCTTTCGATGCTGCTCATAATGAGCAAGTGCTGATTCCCAACCGTAATCATTCACCCGCTGCAAAAAAGTGCTGCGTGGAACGTCGAAATATCTCGCAATGGCTGACAGGTTCAGCCAATTATCAGATCGGTTATCAAGGCTCATTGCCAGAAGTGGCAGACCTTTCGAGTTGAATAGTTTCATGTGCATATGTAAATCTCCTTTCCTTTGCCTCGCCTGGCAGCGGGAGCAATGCGCTCCCATAATTGCCGCTGTGTGTTTTACTCGACCGGAACCAGAGTCATTCTGGTGATCAAATCAGGTCTAAAATTATAGGCTAACAAGCTGTATTCACTATATAAATTCCGATTTCGAAGTTCATCACAGCTGCGGAAAGCATACCAATCTTCAACATCACCAGAAGCGGAGATTTCAAGATGACGAGCACATGGGCCAATGAAGCGTCCCATAGGCAAACTCTGCTCAACCGGAGCATTGCCAAATACAGGAACTAAAAATGCTTGGTCACTTTTCACACCAGTGAAGGCAGAATCTGAGCACTCGATCAGGCGTACAGAACCCAACATAAAGGAACTGAAGCCCGGCAGAACATCAGACGGGAACAGCACATCAGAACCAACCAGACCGTTTGAATAGACCAGGAGTTCGCGGATTTGTGGATGATATCGCACAGCACGGTAGGCATCAGATCCACACAGCAGAACCCAGCCACGCAGGTATTGAGTCAGACCACCCATCAGTGCTTTTGTGGCACTGACTTGATCGTCAATGTCGCGCATCGGATCATCATTTACGTCCTGGTGCAAATCTGCCTGACGCTGGTTCAGGGAGAACTCTAACGACCAATCGATCTCGCTCTGCTGGGTGCCGAATCCATTAACCTTGTTGAAGATCAGTACCTGCCAATAAGCATATTCGCGGGAGCGTTCAAACTTAGCACGCATCTGAAGAAACTTATTGGCCTCAATCTCATCAAGAGACTGCTCCATAGTGCTGCCAGGTTTACGGTAACCTTTGAGATCTGCCGAAGTCACACGGTCAGTCACACCAGACCAAGGCAATTCGTATAAATACGATCCAGCGGTCGGCTTCTCGATAGTCCCCCACTCTGAACTGAAACGCATCAATGGCGCATCCACACCAATAGATGCCTCTTGGATACGATCCATACTAACTTTGTGGGAATCTGCGATCTGGCGGTCTGCAAATACATTAAGGTGAGTCAGCAGTAAATTGCTCTGTGGAACCTGAGTACGGAAGACCTTGCTGTAATTAACATAATCGAATGATTTAATAGCCATTTTTGAAGTCCTTTTCTTGTTTGTTATTCTGCGATGACAACATCGTCAGAGGTCAGGCGAATGTTTCCGTTGGCGGTCAATGCTGCTAACGCTGCGTTTGTCGCCGAACCCATTACGGCGCGAATTGCTTCCGGGTACACGTAAATCAGGCGGTCAGCCACGATAACCGGAACATTAGAACCTGCGTCAGCGTAGGACAGGCAAAGAATCGCATCATCACCGGAGGTATACAGCGCCCCGGCAGAGGTCACCACAGAACCCGGTTCCACAGCTTGTGGGAGTGTCGCGAATGTTTGACATTTACGATCAAAATTGGCAGTTGCCGAATTTTTCACCACGTTATTATAGGTTTTTGGATAATCATCCAGTTTCATAATCTTGAAATCTCCATTCAGGTCATCGCCAATGATGGCGTTATTATTTCTCTGGCAAATTTGCCATTGAGGGGTGAAAAGAAAGCCGCTATCAGCGACCTTTTTCGCTTCGTGTTCCATGCAGAAAAAACACCCGGAAGCAGGCGCTCCTGCCCCGGTGGTAGAGAAATAAACAGCGTTTATTATTTTTCTGATGGAGAGATTAGGAAGAAGGGAGCACGGCTAACGCCAATTGATGGGGGGAGAAACCCCAAACGCACCGCGCTCGTGCCAGTTTTCGTCTGGCGATGACGGCCTGCGAGGAGGCAGGGCTTTGGCTAATCCCGTCGAGGTGATACCACGGCAGTATTATTTTGTTTCAGTCGGGGTTTATTGTCCGGCTGAACGAATAAGCGGCTGGCTGGTGCAAAGAGGCTCGTGCAAAGCGTTTCGGAGACCAGCAGCCTGAGAGGTGATACGTAACAATTGGCAGTAGTACGCAGACTCTTTCGAATCTATTAATCACATCGTTTTATTATTTTATCATTAAACCGTTAAATTCGCCACCAATTTAATTGACATCTTGGTTTTTTTGTGATTCAAAATAAAAGATTATATCTAACCAGCACGTAGCGGTGCTGATTCGATAATGTGTGAATAGCGGTCTGGTTCTGAGGCGACAACCTCGCGGCATTTAACGCGAGCACGTTCGAGAGCGGCCTTATCTATAATGTGAGGTGTAAACGTTCCGGCATTAACCGGGGCGGATTTGAGCACTTCTAACTCGGTAGGGGGGTTGCCTTCAGCACCAGAGGTGTCTCGCTGCTGCGAGAGTGCTTTGCACCGTTTGCCTTCGGCAAATCTCCCTCGGAGATATTCAGGATGTTGATCCAGAAAGTCATCGGTGACGCTCTTCAGATTATCCCGTGCCTTTTGAAGTTCATATTGCTCAACGCTTAGGCCATGCATCGCGGCAAACAGAGCATTTCGAATGCTGTTCAGTGTCATTTTTATATTTCCTGTAGAGATTCAGACCGTTACGTAGCCATAGGACAACAGCTACCGATAACGGCAGATAGGGCAAAATGTGTTGTAAATTCAATATGTTTAGTGCAACTGGATGGGTTTGTGCTTTCTGTTCGCGTGGTGTTTTACGGTTTTACGGTATGCAATGTATAGAGGGTCTGTACGGTCAGGCATACGGCTCGTCATCTGCTGATCCGTCACGCCCTCAGAGCAAAGATGGGATATGACGGTAAAAAGTGGCATCTGCAAATCTCGACATATCGTTGCCAGCATACTACCGGACTCAAAATATTGGCGGACAGTTAATCTAGTTACATATTGATTTGTATATGTAATTCGTCTAAACCGAGGGTTCCACGTCTCCGCCAACTCTGCCACAAACTCAGGATCAAGTCGGAGGAGCAATGCGACTTTGCCGCAAGTCATACCCATTACCAATAATTTCTGTGCGGTTTTAACAATTGAGTCGTCTCTACGACGATTTTTGAAAAGCCGAGTTAGATCGGGAAGTTGTTCTTGGTCAGCCTGGTGGCTGTTGGCGAGTTCACACAATTATTCCTCCAGTATCAGAATGGTTGATCTTCATCATAATCAAGCTGCGGAGCATACCCGCTAGCCTGCTGTTTTGCTGGTTCAGGTGCAGGTACATCATCAGGTCGCATATGCTCTCCAGGCTCATCCATATTGGTTTTTCCTGTCAGTTTCCACACAAGTTTGATCTCATCCTGCCAGGTTGTAGCGCCCTGTGATTGCGCCCAGCGTCGCGCCTCTGGAACCAAAGGCCCACGAGGGGTAAACGAGTTGGCGATCCACGGTATCCCGACAACATTTCCCCCGTTTAACGCATCACCACCAGAGGATAAAGGAGCATTGCCACCGTCAGGAACGCCAGATACACCGTCTCGCTTTCCACTATTGCCCTGAACAGATTCGCCATTGCCTTTTTTCTCCTCGTTTTTTGGCTGTTGACTAGATTTTCCTAAGCGTTTCTCATGGTCATACATTGGTTCTCCAGCCCACTCTGGGTAGGAAAACTCAAGATTTCCAGCGACCTTATCAACATCGATCACTTTGTAAATATTGCAACGCCCGACCTTTCCAGTGATTTCAACTAGACCAAGAGCGATCAGCTTATCGATCTGAGGCTTTGTTTTCTTCTTGGGGTCACCGATTCGGGCAATGGTTCCAAGACGCTCCTGCGACTCAGCAAATGATTGATTTAATCCACTCCAGAAACGATACTGGTTAAGCATGTAAGCGTATAATTTTTCTAGTGAATTACTAATTTCAACCACTTCACCAGTGGATTTATTTGTAACCGTGTCTGCATGGAAAAGGCGATTCTCGCTCTTGTAAAAACGCTCATTGGTGTTTCCGTTCTGGCTCATGTTGTTCTCCCTGTGGGTTCGTCAGTGGTTGTTCATTGCGTTTCTGAATGTGTTTCGCCAGGTTCTGGCACATGTTCCGGATCATCCTCGGAACCGGCATCCCCAGCCGATCAGACTCTTCACGTAAAATCGCGTAGGTTCATCATCGAGGCTCAGTTTCATACATCATCTCTCCTGTGCGTTAGATATGCGGGTGCGCCCCTGCGATCATGGATTTGACCAGGGGTAAAGGCCGTGTTTGCGGCGATTTCGTTTGGTTGTGGTACTTCAGTTACGGAGTGGTTAAGTCTGGAATGGGTTTTCCGGTAATGGCTTCGAGTTCACCGCCAGACTTAATCATTTTCAACAGGAGGATCTGCTGATCCATCAGCCCGATGCCATGAGAGGCGTAATAGACACGCCAGGCAGAAAGCACTGGTTCAATGATTTCCAGAACATCACGGCCTTTTGCCAACTCTGCTGAGTATGGTTGCAGAATATCACGGATGGTTTTTGCATCTCTCGCTTGCTGACGCAGGCGTTTGATGATGTTCATCGCTTCGCGGGTAGCTGGATAGCGCCGATCGGCAACTCTGGAGCCGCCAACGCGAGTTCTGAAACTTCTCAGATTTACTAAAGAGGTGATCTTGTTGTCGATTGCAGAAACAATCTCAGATGCGGTAGCGTTCGAGAAGTCGAACAGGACTGGTTTTGCCATTTAGTCTCCTAGGTCAATTAATATTAGCTCCTTACTTTATTATTATATTATGTCATAAATCACACTTTTTGTCAAATTTTTTGTTGCAATGAAAGTCGCTTTGTGCTAATGGATTCAGAAATCATTGCATGGAGCCATTCCATGTGTCAATCCCCTTTCATCATATAATGCTCTCAGACTCTTCAGATTCAACGCTGTCAAAGCATCAGCAACAGGATAAAGGTCCTCAGAACGCGATAGAGATCGCTACAGGGCCGTTAATGAGCGGTATCAATGAATGCTTGCGCCGCCCCCGGAGTGAACCGGACAGATGCAAAGCAGTCCTCTCCGCCGTGCTCCGATCCACATTCACTGACGCGCCTCGCGGCTTGTCTTTCACACAGAGTGTAAACGGGCGAAGCCGTTCACATAACATCAACACCACCAACAATTGAACGCATGTTCAATCTGTCTTTGACCTGTCTTTAGATCTTGACCTTAAGTCTTACATGGTTTTAAAAGTCTTTATGGGTTTTATCAGTCTTATAAAAGAGTCTTATTAGTGGGGTGTTTTTACCCCCATTGCTGGCACTCTATAGGGGTATATTTACCCCCTTAGCAAATTCAATAGGGGTATATTTACCTACATTTAAATTCCTATAGGGGTGTTTTTACCCCCATGTGAGAGCGGTAGCTATCTGGCGTAGCCTGTCGGGTTACCCGAGTCACAGAGCGTAAGCGATGGGCTAACGAGGGTTAGGAGGCCACGAGATGGCGGATCTGTTCACGTCATCGAAGAGAGCCTCTTACCAACAGATATCTGAAGTGGCATAGCCATTCAGAGCAGAGCGATACAGAAGCATCACTCTTTAACACCAACTAGTGAACACCAGTTCACCCTGCCGTTGACCTTATGGTTTTAGGTCTTGACCTTAAGATCTCGTTAAAGATTTCGTTAAAGATATAGTAGGGATATAGTTGTTACTGGTAATAACCGGTAAACCCCCTCGTAGCAGTAACACCCTCCCCTCTGACAGAAGACACCTGGTGACCACGGAAGATTCTTCCATCGAGTGAACACCAGTTCACCCTGCCTTTGGCCTTAAGGTTTTAAAGATCTTATTGGTTTTTATTTGATCTTAATATGTTGATCTTATTGGTGCGTAACCGTTACCGATGACCCATCTGTAACCATTACCGATGAAACTGATTTTCATATGTACTCATTACCGATGAGTTCTGACTGGTTAAGAGTCTTTACTAATGGCTCTCTGGGTTCAAAGTGAATCAACCCCGGCCTACCAGGGAAAGAAATCTCTGGCGATCAGTTCGAGATATCTCTCGTTAGTTCAAGGATGCAAATTCAATTCTCCGCGCTGACCAAAGATTCGCAACCCCATACTGCTTTTCTTTGAAAATTTGGTTGATAATCTTAAGAGTTGGCTCTTATATAACCAATTAAAAATAAATAACCATTAATTACCTGTTAATTGAAGTTAATAACTCTAATTCGCTTTCTTTTCGCACAGCCCGAGCGGTGGGATGCTGAGCTGTTACAGCGTGATGTACACAACGAACCCGCGCCAATGCTGGATGCGTTAAATCTGTCAACCAGTCGGGTGTTAAACCAGTTTACCGATCCGCCCCCCATACCGAAAAAATAATTTCTCGTGCAAAAACAACAAAAAACCTCCATTTCTGGGCCTGTGAGAGCCTCTCAGCACGGCGCTGTGCTATCGGTGTGTCAGTTACATCTGGTGGGGGATAACGCCGCTACGGGCTTCTGGTAGAACGTAGGAGGCATTACCGGAGGCTGGAAGAGCTGATGCAGTTTACATTGTGGGGATGAGGTCAATACCTGGTCCGGAAGACGGGCCATATGGTCAGCCGCTGGCGGCCTTGTTGTGGGAATTGCGGTAGCGCTGAGGGAAGGAGAGCGATGCACTGAAAGTGAAGACTCATAGTCTCCACTTTCTAAGTGATTGAAAAAACGTTGGTGAGCCTGTAAACGTCTTCAGACGCCCTTTATATGCAACATTTATGCAGAATCAGGCAAGATTTATGCAGCACTGGCGAGGATGCCAGCCTACGTAATGGGTTGGTGGCAGGATATTTTGTAAAGATTCGTAAGGATAGTTGACGACTGGGGCTGTCGGTCTAGCACCGCAGATGGTGCGAACAGGAATCCGTTACCGGATGAAGCCTCACCTCACAGCCAGAGGCTGTTGGGATATTTCCCCGCCAGCCAGCCTACGGCATGACCCTGCTCGGTGATTGCCTCCGGCAGGAGGGGTGGGTATTTAAAATGTATTAATGGCAATAAAAAAACAAATAGACGCCATATTCATAAAAACACAATATAAATCAAAAAGTTACACAAATATTTCAAATCAAATTAAATCGCATTAAATCGATTTTAATAGGAAAAATACCTCCACCGCCTTGTGGGATCGGTACGTACAACCTCACTTCCTCATTGATCATTTTATGCGATCATAAAATAAAAGCACTTTCCATCTTGCTGTTTTTGATCAAAAATATATCCATTGAGAAGTTAGAAGGAGATAAGAATTATGGGTAACGCAATGGTCGCGCTGAAGACAGCGGACGAAGTGAAGGCAGTCAGCGCGGAGCTGGCACGGAATACAAAGACGAATCTTTTCCGCTGTTTGTGGGCTATGCAGTTCGAGAGCGCTCTCCGGTTCTCTGACGTGGTTAAATTGACGTGGGATCAGTTCGCAGAGGGCAAGACGCATCTGATCATCATTCAGCAGAAGAAGACCCGTAAAGGCGCGGATGGCAAGCCTATAAAGCCACAGCCTCTTAGGGTCGCCATCACTCCAGCTATGCGCTCTATCGTGCAGGCTCGCCGGGAGGAGGCAGCAGACCGCCCTTGCTTTGGTGACTACATATTCAGCCTGTCCGACCTGAGGTCGAAGGGTCAGCCAGTCAGCCATAACGCGGTGTTGACTGAGTACGGGAAATGCGGACGCCGTGCAGGCTTCCAGGATGTGGGAAGCCATACACCACGCAAGAGTAAAGGTCGGATCATGTTTGAGAACGGTAAGCCACTGGAACACATCAGCAACCTGCTGGGGCATTCCAACCCGGCCAGCACCCTGTTTTACATCGGGTTCACGCAGGAGACGGCAGACACATTAGCGGGAGAATTTTCTCTCGGAGAGGAATGGTAACGATGAAAAAACGTACAGCAAAAGCACATCCAGGAATCGCGATCACCGTTCTGGCCTTGATGGCTTGCCAACCTTTAGCCGCGCAGGCAGGACGCATCACGATGAGCAACCCCGACGAACAGGAGCTAAAGGGTGGGAAGCGGCTGTGTGTCTATAGTAACTCTGTTTATACATTCAGTTTTATAACCCGTTCAACATCCTGCCCGCATACAAAAACATTTAACACGGAAGATACAGAATAACTGTCCTTAAAATTGCCTGAACTTGGGGTACTGTGTCGTATTAATAAGTACAAATACTGGAGATAGTTTTCTCAGGGTTACATGATCCGCATCTACTCCATCAAATTGAACAACTTTAAACCATCCGCCTTCGTTTTCGGCCTCTTTTGCTTTTTCACCACCGACGGGATAATAATCACACTCAATGCTCTCAATACTTGGGATTGTTTCACACTCAGTAATGATTTTTTTGCGCAATGTTGGATAGGCTTCACTTTCTTTCATGACCCCGAGTTCAATCACAGCGCTGCTGTGAAGGTTTAATGCATAGTATCTGGCTTCCTTCATTATTAATCCCCCAAGTTTAATGATTCATTTAAGTTCGGTTGATATGGATGTAACGAGATGTTCCCAAGGTAAATCCTCATTGGCAGGCATCCCAGACAGTGTTCTTGCGTATGACTCAGCCTCGGCATAACTCCCGAAATTTTGGCTGGCGAGACATTCTGAGGCATACGACATAACTACGCTCCACCCTGCATCTCTTTCATAAATAGAGATAATCTTTCCGTCACTTTTCTTCATCTCTTGCATTACTCGTCCCATGACTCCCCCAGTTGAAAGCTTTTTGATTAGTATATGGAATGTACCATTCATATTATCAATCAAATTCTTTCGAAAGCCAGATTTTAGATAATAGCAGCCATTTAGCGCCGTGATGGGACACCATAAAAGCGCTGTAGGCGCATCATTGGGGGAGGCAGGAACACCAATCGAGACGATCAGTAAGATGCTGAACCACAGCAGCCCAGCAGTCACTATGACGTATCTTGATATTACCCAGGACGAAGTGAACCAGACCTATCAGATGGTGATCTAGGTTCCTCACAGATAATGCGAGACAATTGTTAACTATATGTTGCATATCTCCGCAAAACAGGACTGAGGTCAGCCCCTCCGCTTATGGTGATTGCGCGGCATGAAGCCGCTTAGTTAGTACAACCGATGAAGAAATCAGCATTCGATCAAATTTACATATTTTTTTCAATCTTGTTGAAATCTTCTCCAGGCCTTATGCGACGTGGGCTTGCGGATTATTACCCTTCCGCAACCTCAATTTAACGTCAAAATCAACCCTTGTACTCAAAAGATTCCTTAATAAAATATTGCTTATGTAGTAGGTAGTCATGATCATGCCACTACATGTAGTACCCTTGCCTAAATTGCAGGCATAAAAAACCGGGTTCATTTACACAAACCCGGTCCTGAAGCATAACCACCATGAGTTTGCAGACTCATAACGATTGTTAGCCCCATCATCATTCCTGACGGCTTGATTGTGCCAGGCTTGGTTGGTTGTGTAAACCATAAGTTTTTACGCAAAAGGAATTACCATGCTTATTCAGAAAAAACGTATTAGAAATATCGATAACTACATTACCACATTTGATGGTAGGGATGTTTTTATCGCACATGCATTACCTAGCCAGCAGAAGGGAGAATCGATTGGGTTTACTGCAAATCAATCTCTAGGTGAAGAAGTTCTCCCTCACATCGTTGGAGCAATATCTCGATTTAATGCCAACGGCAAATCCGTGCCTGATAAAACACTTCCAAAAGAAACAGCTTATCGTCAAGTTTCATGGACGTGGAAGAAATGGGCCGGGAAAGGACATACTGAAGAGACCACGGAAACACGTGAAATTGAGTATCAGCGATATCAGAGGATTTTTACCCCCCCTCCGAGCATCGAGTTGAAAATTGTCGAAAACCTGAAAGGGGAAAAGCTGGTTATTTCTCCTAAGCTGACTTTGCGTGATGAGAACAAAGCCTTGGTAACTCACTGCATTAATCTATTTTTGGAGATTTTCGGTAAGTGCGAGGTGGTTGACGAGAAGCTAGATACCATCATCACAAGTAAGTCTTTGAAACTAAATTGGAACCTTCTTCCACAAGGCCAATACCCTTGGAGTTCAATCGGTCCGCAGATTCTCAAAGCAATTAATATTAGAGGAAAGGGAAATACCGCTGTTGTTGAAGGCAGGCTGGAACTTGTAAACAGTAAAAAACCCGACCTTGTTGCAGTCGGAAGAGCAGGTTTTCAAGGTTACGTAGTGTTTGGTTTTTCCAGTAAAAACACCTACATACTTGAAAGCTCTCAGAGCAACAATGCAACTTATATCTTTGATAACAACTGGCCTAACTTATCCCAGCTTACAAAAGCTGAAATTTTAGATGGTAACTTGCATCATGCTCGCGTCATCCATCGTCGAAGTTGGTCGGCTGATATTCTTAAATATTTGCCTTAACAACACAGCTGCGGGGGAAGGATCCCCCGCATATTAATTACTACAATAGCTACCATTTAGCGCCGTGATGGGTACATCCATCAATTAGCTCCGAAGGCGTATCATCAGCTTGTCAGTCAACCGCTCTCTTATCGAGTACCGATCATTTATGGCTCGGTGAACACCACGGCAGAGCCAGCCCCTTTCCCGGACTGGTTAGGCTTCCCAACGTAACCCATCTATTACATAGCAAACCGTAGATAATGGGAACGTATGAAGATACCGCCTAGTGATCCCTGAGCCGCTCTTCTCATGACCGACCACCTGTTGCAGGTGCGCCAGGTTACCAACCCAGCCAGCTAAACAGGTAGATATCATCGTATGCCGGAAGCTATGCACCAATCGCCGCTGTCCATAATCATCAAGATACGGAATACCAAGCTGATCTCGAACATCGGCCAACACTTTACCAATCTTGGTCATGTTCGTACCTGACACCTCGGAGAAAATCCGTTCCTTCCATTGACGATCAACGTAATCCATAAATCCCCATTCAATCAGTTTGGGATGGATAACCACTTGCCGTGTTGCATTCTCGGTTTTACCCTGCCCTCCTTCCGCGATTAGGAGATAGTGCCGCTGGCTATCCTCGTCAAATTTGATCTGCGACTTTTCCAGCTTGGCAATCTCCCCTCTTCTGGCTCCCGTATACGCCAACAACAGTGTGACCCACTTCTGCCAGCCATCAGGTTGCTGGAGCGCCCAGCCCACAAACTTTCTCATTTCTGCTGAACTGTATGCTCCAAACCTTGCTTTTGACGGTGCGGCAACCACTCCATCAGTCGGCGACTTCTCCAGGATATCTTTATTGTCAGTCAGAAAGGTTTTAAACAGCGATTTGTAAATCTTCAAATGCTTGTGGATAGACTCAGCGCCAACCAAATCTTCGGGCGGGACATCATCACACTCGATTAATTGCTGAACAGTCATCGAGCGGTAAGGCTGAACAACACGCTTAGGCAAGTTTTCAATAACCTCCATCACCTGCTTAATGTCCTGTTTGGTGATCGTAGTTACGTCTGTGGATGCACCCAAGACAATCATCAGCACTTCCATAAAGCGTTCATTGGCCTGTGAGATTGCCTTCGTCCAGTTCTGAGCCTTCTCCTTTTTGTACATGTTCCAGGCGCCAGCCAGCGTTAGTACTTCCTTTGGTTGTGCTTCCATTTGTTCTTCCTCATCTCCCGAAGGAGTGACAATCTCGCGGTATTCCTGAGCAACTATCGGCGGAATATTGCACTGCTCATCATTCAGAAATTGGTGCGCCAACCATTGTTCATTCTGCTGCTTCAGGCTATTGCCATATTCAGAAAGACGCTTACCGAAGTGATCCGGTTGGATGGTTCCACGTTGAACCAGAGGAATTACAGGAGAAGCAAAAGACATGAGCAACTGAGCCTGGGTGTGGCTGTCAGTCTCCAGAGACTTGCGAAAATATTTATTACCGGGCAAGCGGAAACGGACGTAATAAATCCCGTTGCGTGTGATGGTGTGACGTATGGTTCTGTGGCCCATTCTGAAAGCCTCATTGAGTAATGAACTATCAAAACAGGACGTTAAAGCTAGAAATTTCTTTTGATTTTCAATGGATAACAGCCAGACTACGCTGGCATTATCCAGATCAGGTGGTACGGGTATTTCTCAGCCTTCAACGAAGAAGGGCACCCCGAGTCAAAATAGTGAAATTGTTAAGCGTTGTGGAATTTACCGCAACTCACCGGTTCATACAACAAGCCTTTAGCCCTGCAACGACACCCGCGCGGCCATCATGCTCATCAAGCGACCGGGCGGGATTGCATTCCGCTGCTGGCGGGCGGAAAATGATGACATCATGCGCTATTTAGCCTACCGAGGA
>Ga0160506_100194_pt1 | contig 14767 bp, 9 predicted proteins | sample DID2874_E49MG_FD_108204 | JGI IMG/M metagenome (GOLD analysis project Ga0160506, IMG submission 108204) | Enriched chicken feces microbial communities from UW Madison campus, WI, USA - DID2874_E49 MG | ecosystem: Host-associated > Birds > Digestive system > Large intestine > Fecal | place: USA... | reverse complement strand
TATTGTAGGTGGGCCAGTTGGTGATTTTGAACTTTTGCTTTGCCACGGAACGGTCTGCGTTGTCGGGAAGATGCGTGATCTGATCCTTCAACTCAGCAAAAGTTCGATTTATTCAACAAAGCCAATAGAAGTTAGTGGGGAATATAAAAGGATAACAGCCAGTGGAAAAATGGCTAATCTAGTTGACCGGATGTTTATCATTGGTTGTCTCTGGATGATAATCATTAAATGTGATTTGAGGGGGAAATCACAACGATTTTGAAAAGTTACTTTCAAAGTATAGGCTACTTTATTAACAACATGCTATTGTGTCAATGTATATGAAAATTATTACCTGAGGTGAATGAAAACGCATCTCGGCTCAGATCAATTAAGGGGGGCTTATGTCTACTGTTAATGATGTGATTGTATCTTATGGGGGTGACAGTAAAAGGTATTCAAGAGACTTCCAGACAAAAGAAGAATTTAAAAAGAGTTGGTACGCCGTTTTGTCCCGGGCGCATGCTTCGGTAGAAGCGAAGGTAAGCTGTGCCTGTAAAGGAAAAGGACAAAAATCACTTGCCGTAAAATATCACTCAGGCGGTGATACTTATTTCCTGGCGCGGTACCCGAATACAGGTAGTCAACATTCACCTGACTGTATTTTCTTTACACTTGATAAAGACAATTCAGGTCTAAAATGCTATACACAAGGTGTCGTCAAAGACCTTAAAGATGGAGGCTACGGAATTAGGTTAGACGTGGCATTAGCCTCATCTGACTCGGAGTCGACCTCGATCGTACCGATAGATAACAGGAATAAATCAGGTGGTGTTTCTCAGAATAGCATGTCATTGCTGGGTCTTCTCCAGTTCCTGTGGGATGACAGCGGTCTGAATCGTTGGTATCCGAAAATGGCCGGGAAACGTAATCCTGGCAAGGTGTTCAACCTTATAACCCACTCTGCGGAAAAAATTAAAGTCGCATCACATCCGCTGTCCATGCATTTACTTGCAGGTGCATATCCTTCGACACCTCAAGAGACAAAAAACATAAAAATGACATCAGAGGCGCTGATGAATAAAGAGCGTCTGATTTGCCTCAATGTACTATCTAAATATAACCCTGAAAGACACTCGAATGCATCAAAACGACTTCCGATAAAGTTTTTTTCAGGTGTTCCAGTTGTGCTGATGAATACTGAGAATTGGGCATCACTGGAGAAGAGATTCAGCTCTGAAATAGCAAACTGGCGTTCAGGAGGTAACGTAATCTGTATGGCTATAGGTGATCTGGGTAAATTTAAGGGGAAAGATACATACTATCTTAAACCACTTCAGATAGCATTGATGAATGTTGATGAAAACTGGATCCCGGCAGACTCGAGTTATGAGCTGACCATGCTAAATTATCTTCATAAGCATGAGCGGTCATTTATCAAACCCCTGAGATACGATGCTTCTAATAATGATGTTTTCCCAGATTTTTGTCTGACGGATATTGGGGGGCATGAACTATTTCCTATTGAGGTATTTGGTATGGATACTGCTTCATATTTGGCGCGTAAGGCGATCAAAGAAAGTTACTATAATGAACGATATGGAAAGGATGGTTGGGCATCATGGGTTGCACCGGCTGGCCCCCTACCCCATTTGCCCGATAAGGGCTGCAGTTAACGCCAAAATGCTTCAGTAAGGGCTTCGGCCCTATTATAACTATCAGCACTTTTCTGGCATAAAAGGCTTCAGCCCTGTTGTACTTCATCCTGCGATTTCAATTTTGATCAATTAACCGGCCAGAAATCATACGAAATTTTCTTTTCGTCGCCGTGCGCTACGTGAAATCTGACGTACTCACCCCTCCGTTTTTCTTCAGATTTCGCGTAGCGCAACCTGAGCGAAAACCACTCGAAAAGTAACTTTTGGACTGATTTAGAAGCTTGTTACCCCCACTTCGGGTGATAACATTAAATTAACACATGGAATAAGAGTATTTATTCTAACTGTAAATAGGATGTTGCATACTTTTTGAAGCGATGGAAAAATGAGCATATTTCTCATTATTCCTGAATCCATACATTTTTATTGTTTTTATAGCAAAATACTGAAACCTCGTTTTATTTATTATGTATCAATTTTATAATTAATTGATATTATTTTATCGCTATTGATATTTATCATAGTAAACTATAACCAATGGAATTAAACCATATTCATCTAAATGTGACAGTGTCACGTTTCATGCATCTGGCGAGACCCATTTATCGTTAAAAGAAGTTCACTCCCATAATGAAACCTGAGCTTCTTATTTGCAGATCGTATGTGGATGTCTTTAGGTGCAGGAAGGCAAGTGATGCAAGCATGATAGGATGACAAACCGGCAAAGGGGCTGCTACTGCTCCATATTCAACAAACCACCCCTGGTAAGTTGAATCCTTTGCCGATTTTACTGACAATACCAGATAAGTTAACTTTTTCCATCCGATTTTGTCTTCAACATTTTGAATTCAAGATTTTTTCAAAGTGGGATGCTTTCACAGGGCAACAACGGTTTTCAAGTATCTCGGATCATCATTCTTCATAAAAAATAGCTAAATATCGATTTCACGTATTTCGCCATGAAAAAGACAAGCTATACTGAAGAACAGATTGCGTTTGCGCTGAAAAAGGCCGAAACCGGCACTCGCGTCGGGGAAGTCTGCCGAAATATGGGCATTTCTGAGCCCACTTTTTACATCTATGGACTACCTCCGTTTTGCAAGTAATGAATCTGGTTTGGGGTGTTGCTTACATCTATCCGGCATCAGGAAAATAAGTAATTTTATATCTTACCGACAGTCGCCCTGTATTCTGATACTGTCAAAATGGATCATCCTGACTGACCTCAACGCACAACGCCCGGATCCATTGATGCGCCGGATCGCGATGCGTGCGCTCATGCCAGGCCATGCTTTTCGTAAAGCCTGGTACTTCCAGTGGCATATCCACAATCACCAGATAATCATCTTTGCAGGACAGACGACGCGGAACCACGGCAATCATGGAAGGGAGTATGAGCCGTCGCGGTAACTGTCATGATAACGCGGTTGCAGAAAGCTTTTCCAGTTACTGAAACGAGAGCGCATAAAGAAAAGATCTACGGAAGGCGGGAAGAAGCCCGCAGCGAAATTATTGATTACATCGAAATTTTTTATAACAGTAAGCGTCGACATGGGGCGAGCAATCAGATGTCACCGACAGGATATGAAAACCTGTATTATCAATGGCTCGGAAGTGTTTAGATTATCCGTGGCGATTCAAATGGAAGCCACGGGAGAACCTCAAAAGCACCATCGTACACTAAATCAGTAAGTTGGGAGCATTACCCAAAACTCAAATAGCACTATATACAATCACTTTATTACGCCCCTCTCCCTTTGCTTGATAAAGAGCATCATCAGCATTTTTCAGCAAAAAGTCGATCCCACTAAGGGGATCAGTTTGCGTTGCTACACCAGCAGATATGGTGACACGCAAGTCATTAGTAAAAACAGTACTTTCAATAACACTTCTGATACGCTCCGCAATACGCTCTGCTGTTACCACTGAAGTATTCGGCAGAAAAATAACAAACTCTTCACCACCAAACCGGCAAACAATATCTTCACTACGGCAGCAAGAATTAATAACATGAGCCAAAGAAATAAGCACCTCATCTCCGACCCCATGCCCGAAGAAATCATTTATCTTTTTAAAAAAGTCTACATCAATAGCAATAACTGAAGCCCCTGAGCCTTGCGTGTAATCCTTTGTTTTATTCGAAAACCCAATCTATTATTTACACCGGTTAGGGGATCTTTAACTGCCACTTCATTTAGAGTGTTAACCCTTTTCATCATTACCTTTACATTCGTTAAAAGTGCCTTTTTAAGGCGGTCAGCTTCGGCATACCAAGTGACCTGCCCCCAGTATTCGGTACAACTGTCAGTTAGTAATATCTGTTCTGTGAACCGCTCTCTGAATGTGATCCATTCATAATCAGCGCTACCTTTAGAGGTTGAATACCCAGCCCCTGGTAAACATAACGTTCCAGGGGGTACTTTGCGATGAAGGATATTTTTACAGCGTAAATTCGTTTCCGGGTCCAGTGCCCAGGTTATTTACTATATAAGCATCTATTCTCTGATCATTAAATCGCCAGCAGTCAATGGCAAGATCCATCAGCAGGCGTTGCCTTGATGTGATGCTTTCCGCAGACCAGTCTTGATATTCATATCCATATTTCAGCTTAAAGCGATTTAATGCAGTGTTATCACCAATTGAGTACTGGGAGTGGAGTAATCGAGTCATGATGATTTCAGAGTTTAAATATTCTGTTTGTTTTTTCAAAAACCAGTCTTCACTCAAATCATTGCAGTTATTGACAGACTGGTTAATTGTACCCTCTAATAATGTTACATTACCAAGTTTGTAGAGATAACTTGTTCGATTTACATCAGAGAACTCCCCGTTTTCAGGGGCGTTTCGTACCGTCTGAGGAAGAATATGCTCAATTTGCATCTGCTGAATAGCCTGCTGGCTCTTTTCCGGAAAACCGCAAAGATGGCGGATATGATTCTCTAATCTACCCAATACATAACGTTGGCGATACTGAGGCGTAAAATTATAGTCATTAATAATTGAGAATCGTTCTTTAAATTCATCTAAACGCTCCACAACAAAAGGTATAAGTGTTGCTGAAACAACATTTGCAACCTCTGCTTTCGTTTTCACATCCCGAAGCTTTACAGCCCATTGAGTAAAGCGTTGCTCATATGTCTTCGATTGAATAGCCATTGTATTTGTAAAGAATAAAAAGCTCTCAAGTTGAGCACCTAAGAAATCCATTACATCATCTGAACAACTAATGTCCAATGCCATTAGTAAAACCAAATGCTGACGTGAGCGATATTTATTAATATATCCAATGTTACTTACGTTTGGAAAACGGATATTTTCACGCCAGTAGGCTGCTTCATTTGTTGCATTGACCAGGTTAGCGTATCGTTCTGACAATTTTTCCAATTCTTTGACGAGGACCATAGGGCGTGTCTTATACTGCAACGACAGTTCCCCCTCAGCTGAAATGATCCATTTATATATATCATCTTCACGCAAAATCCCGTGATGATATCGTGCCATCAGAAAGTAACGTAAAAAACGAAGCGGGTTATCACTTTCGCCGCAAGACTCAAGGTTATTAGTGATGGATTTCCATGTTGTCTTTATTGCCGAAAACTGTTCTTCTTTTATCTGACTGAAAATCAAATTTTTAACAAGATCCATAGCATTAAGGCTGGCACCACGCTGATTGATCGTTTCGAAGATCTTTAATGCGCTACTTAAGTTCTCTGATTCAATGACAACCAGCTCAACTTTTGTTAAAAAAAAGCGAGCGAAGGAGATTAATCCATTCAAGCTATCTTGCAATTGGTATTTAAGATAATCACGAATGTGATCATACGCGTCAGCCATTTTTTTTACTGAAGCTGTTTCCGCAAAGGTATTGGTTTGCCCTTCAATTAACCGCGAAATAAATCCTCGACTTTCTTCATATTGAAGATCTAGTCTAATTAGATTTTCCTCACTATTAATATCATAACTAGAGAGCCATTCCTCAATAGTTTTCAGATATTCCAGCCCTTTTTTGTCAAGTGTATCCAATCTATCTTTTAATAGATCCCGTAAGGCACACATAGTGATGACAATAGTGGTCAACCGCTGCTGTCCGTCAATAATATCATGCTTTTCCCCATTCTTTACGATAATAACAGAACCGAGAAAATAACCATTTTGATCTTTCTGCTCTGGTTGGTATTCATTGTCTAAATCCATGATAAACTGTTCAACCTGATCATCAACCTTCCATACATACTCACGTTGATAATCGGGAACTAAAAAATAATAATCGCTTAATTTTGATATATTTTTTACATCGGCTTCTATTTTCATTTTATATCCTTACATAGCTGGATGAACACCACAGATCATACTGATCCCAGATCCAATTCACAAACGAACAGGAGAGTAGACCCCTTCTACATTACAGCTATCTCCGTCATCAAAAATCAACTCTCCTGCACTATAACCATCCATGGATAAAATAGCCTTTTCATTGAGAGCCAGACTAAGGCACATTGATGTTTTTATCATATTATCTGTACCATAAACCTCATACCAGTTATCTTCTTTTTTAGAAACCTCTACCTCATACTTTCCTGAGTCAATATTAACCATGCTAAATACATTATCTACATCACATGAATCCTTGCTATCTGTAAAAATTATTTTTTTATCATACCCATCAACCCTGAGATATGCGTCTTCAGAATAAGCATAAACATAACAATATTTAGTATTAACAAAAGAATCCTTCCCAGTAATTTGATATAAATTACTATCTTTTCTTGTGACATTTATTTCCCACGTATTGGCATGAACATAACCTGGAGCCAAAAACAGGGTTAATAAGAACGGTCCAATCTTGGCTTTAAAGTTTCTAACAATTTTGAAAAACATAAAACCCCTTCTTATATAGTTCTGTAATATGTTAATTTAGCTGGGCTCTTACTACATATCAGCCAACAACATCCCAGCCATGCCATCCAGCCGTTTCTTGACCTTTTCCCACCCAGGCATAACCTGCCCCATCAGGCGGTAAAACTCTTCACTGTGGTTGTGCTCAGCAACATGGCATAACTCATGTAGCAAAACATAATCGATACATTCTGAGGATGCCTTAACCAGCCATGGATTCAGGGTCAGACAGCCTTTTGCTGAACAGTTGCCCCATTGCGTTTGCATCGCCCGCAGACGTATCGGAGGACGCTCACTGACCCAAAGGGTCTGCGGAATCAGTAAATCAAGCCTGCGCTGAAAAACATCTCTGGCACGTTCCCGATACCATTCAGCCAGCAAGGCTTTAATCTTTTCTGCCGATTTGTGTCTGACAGTCACTTCCAGACGCCCACGCAACATTTTCACTCGTTGCGGCACAGTAGCGTCTTCTGTCACTTTCAACTGATATTGCTTACCGAGATAATAATGGCTTTCTCCGCTGACATACTGACGCGGAACAATGTGTGTCTGTTGCTCCCTGAAATCACGCAGTTGCTGATAGATCCAGCGCCCACGTTTTTTCAGCGCAGACAATACCTCGTGCTCCGGTGTTTCAGGCGGTACAGAGGCCACAACCCGGCAGTCCGGATAAACCTTGATGAGCACCCTGCCCTTTACGACCTGACGCGGAACACACTGTACGGTGATGACATCATCACCATAAACAATGCGTAACGCTTTCACTGCTGGCGACTCTTTTTCACTCATGATTACATCAAACCAACGCGCAGTATCTGGATGATAGTTTCCACAATACGGTTTACCTGATTCATTCCGGCACCTATTTCCCGGCAGGTCGTAAACATCAGCGGTAAGAGATTTGTCTTGACTGCTTTCTCGATATCCTGAGGGTTCAGGGAGTTTTCTGCCACTGCTTTGACGATGATACTGTCTACTTCAAAAGCCAGCTTCGTCCACTTCTCATGCACCTGAATGTCGTTTATCGCAAAAACCTCAGGCAGCTCTTTTTTAAATACACCGTAATATGCCTGAGCATGCTTGTTTACCGCCAAAGCATCCGGGATATCACTGAGCTTACGGGCTTCAACCTGTTCTTCAAACTCACGGAATAAGAGGTACTGCTTAAGTGGATGGTCGAACAGTTTTTCAGCCTCTTCGATTGCCATACGCAGGAGTTTGGAAAAGGCCTCCTGAGCATACGGATCATCACGCAGCTCCTGCTCAATCATCTTCGTCACACGGGTTTTAATGATGTCGGTTTCATTGCGGGTTTTATTGTTGTCCCACTCTTCGGGCTTTTCGCTCTTACCCATTTTACCGACTTCATACACGCCATCCGGTTCACGAACCTCAACGCCAGTGACATGCTTATCCAGCAGTTTTTTCACCTGCTCGGCGTAGTCGTCATAATTGACCTGCTCTCCACTTACCTGCATTGCCCACTGGCGAAGGCTGGACATCTGTTTTACGGTATCTTTATAGAGATTTCGGTCTTGTTCCGTAAAGCTCTTGTCGGTGAAGAAGGTAGCGGACTGCAGTGCCACTTTCAGGCATCCGGCAAAGGCCGTTAACGCCTCGAAGAAATCATCACGGGTTTTCTGATGGATATCGACCATCTCTCCGTCACGTTCTTCCATTTTAGGCACCAGTACCGCACGTAACTGCTCAGTATCATTTTTGTTTTTAACACCGGCAAATATGGCCCACAGCTGGTTATACAGATGCGGTAGACGCTTGTATTCAGAGCTCATGGCGCTGTACAGCCCGTCAATATCTTTGATGTCGTATCCGCCCTGAGTTCGGGAGGCGAGGTCCTGATATTTGCCGATAGTCGTGTCCAGCTCAGCCAGAATACCGCGATAATCAATCAGCAGACCGAACTTTTTCAGTGGATGCAGTCGGTTCACCCGCGCAATCGCCTGGATAAGGTTGTGGGACTTAAGCGGCTTGTCGATATACAGCACGGTATTCTTCGGTTCATCAAATCCGGTGAGCAGTTTATCAACGACGATCAGTAATTTGAGCTTATCATCAGTATCGAAACGACTGATGATATTGCGGGTATACACAGACTCATCCTGCGTGCCGACGTTATCTTTCCACCATTTCGTCACTTCCGGCAGTTTGCTTTCATCCACCTCAGTATTCCCTTCCCGGGTATCCGGCGGGCTGATAACTACAGCTGACTCAAACAACCCGGCTTCATCAAGATACTTTTTGTATTTGATGGCGGAAATCTTGCTGTCGCAGGCAAGTTGCCCTTTCAGCCCCTCATCAATATTTTTCGAGAAGTGTGTGGCAATATCGAGTGCGATCAGCCGGATGCGGTCATCTGCACTGTAGACCTCACCTTTACGGGCATATTTACGTTTAAGGTCGGCTTTTTGCGCTTCGCTTAACCCATCGGTAATACGGTCAAACCAGGCATCTATTGCCCGATCGTTAACCTCAAGGTCGGGAATACGTTCTTCATACAGCAAAGGTGTAACGGCTTTATCTTCTACTGCTCGCTGCATGGTATAAGCGTGGACAATCGGTCCGAATTTATTGGTGGTCTTATCTTCTTTTAGCAATGGCGTACCAGTAAATGCCACAAAGGCGGCGTTCGGCAGTGCCAGTTTCATTCGCACATGGTTCTCACCACCCTGGCTACGGTGTCCTTCATCAATCAGAACGATGATGTCGGGGCTGGTGTTGACGCATTCAGGCAATTTTGTCGCTGAGTTAAATTTCTGGATAAGGGTAAAGATTATACGTTCTTTACCAGAGCCAATCTGCTGTGCCAGCTTCTGACCTGAGGTCGCCATCGCTTTGGCCTTATCATCCTTCCCTGCCAGTTCGCCACCAGAAACAAAAGTGCCGCTGAGCTGCCCTTCAAGGTCCACGCGGTCCGTCACCACCACAATACGACACTGCTTCAGGCTGTCATGAAGAATCAGCGCCTTGCTGAGGAATACCATGGTGTAAGATTTACCTGACCCCGTGGTATGCCAGATCACCCCACCTTCCCTGCCCCCGTCTGGTCTGCGGGTACTGATGCGTTCCAGCAGTCTTTTTATCCCGAACACCTGCTGATAGCGGGCAACAATTTTTCCGGTTTTTTTATCAAACAGGGTGAAGAAGCGGGTCATCTCCAGCAGACGTTCCGGTGAAAGCAGACTGATGAGCAGCTTATCCTGCCCGCTGACTGCCAGTTCCCCCCCATCGATTAACTGTTGATACCATTTGAGATCGACTGAAGGACGATGATCAAACAACGCATGAATTTGTTCAGTCGATAAAGGATGGTTGCGCAGCGCATACATCTGCGGATCGGTAATATCTTCTTCGCGCCATGCCGCCCAGAATTTCATTGGCGTATGGCAGGTACCGTAGCGCCCGTCATGACCGTTAATCGAAAGTAATAACTGGCTGTAGACAAACAGCTGCGGGATTTCATCGTTGAACTGGTTGCGGATACTCTGGGATATCCCCTCGTCAATGGTTGGCCCTTTCTTGCCATGACCAGCCGGGCTTTTCGCTTCAATAACAGCCAGCGGGATACCATTAACAAAGCAGACAATATCTGGCCTCCGGGTTTCAACACCACCTGACCGCAATACCGTAAATTCTTTAGTAAAATGGAACTGGTTATTTTCCGGATGTTCCCAGTCGATCAGCGCAATGGTGGGATTGACCTTCTTGCCATCGACAAACTCCGTGACGGCGATACCGTAGAGCAGATGGTTATACATCCGTTCATTGGCTTTGAGCAGCCCTTCATTCAGCGCCGGAGAACAGACCTGTGATATCAGGTTAGCCAGTGCTTTTTCCGATAACTGGCAGGTTTTGCCACCCGCCATAAAGGAACGCTTCGACAGCTCTTCACGCAGAACCGGACGCAGCACCACCTCATCCTGTTTATAGCCCCGGTAATCCATAATCTGTTTCGGAGATAAAAACGTCCAGCCGAGGCTGGTCAGTAACGTCAGTGCCGGAATTTTGGCGCTGTATTCTTCCTGGAATTTAGGTTGGTAGTACTTATCCACCCGGTAATCCTTCTTGGCTAAGAGGTGAAACTGTATGTCCTTACGGACATACTCAAAATGAACGAAGACTTATGATGAAAAGAACGGCGAGTCCCGATAAAGGCGATTGTACTTGACCTGTTCTGTTTCGCCCTTGTTTACATTACCAAATTTCTCCTGATGCGTCGTACAGCAGGAACCACAGGATGCACAAATAAATCGTCCTTCTGAACATTTTTCATGCAAATCCCTGGCGTCAATTATTTCGCTGCATTTGTAACCAATACAGTGATTAATGTAATGCCCGATACCAAACTGTTCGCACGAATGACTGGCACATTTAAAGACGGTCAGGCGATACGCGGCCTGGAAAGGTTTTTTCACAAATCCTTTCGACTTTGTATCCCAGACGCTGACTTCCACACGAGCATATTTCATATCTGGAACCATCAGCACCCCACAACTTCGGCAATGCAAGCGGGAATGTAATTCTCTGATACGATTGAAATACCCAGCCAGTTTAATTGGGAAATCCCGCTTAGAAGGTTCGCCTGCAATCAGATAGGTCATGTCATAGTGGGCAAGCCAGTCATAAATAGTGAAGTCGATGTAATCCCGACTGAGGTCGGGTAATACCTGCGGATCATGGCAGATTTTCGAACGACAAAGGAATTTTTTCTCTATCGTTCCGTCAGGTTGTTTTGCATTCCAGTGAAACGCCTCACAGGATAATTCTAAACTTGGGAAACGAATTTGTAATGAACTACATTGTGGGAACAATTTGAAAACAGAAGGATGATTTACCGGAATTTTACCCGACAAGACTCCGTGCCATATCTCATGCAGAATAATACTCAGAACGGACTGTTCATCGTTGCGCCCAAGCAACGGTAACAATTTACTCAGAATGAAGTATTCAGGATCAGAAGCAATTTCAGTATTCGACTCGACATCATTAACAAAACTGAAATCTTTTCTGAACATCTTCTGTTTAATCAAATACGTATTGATAAAAGGACTAATCACGGAATGTTTATAAAATTGCTCTCTCGATGAGAATTTCTGCTGATAGGCATCACGGACAAATGGTTGTATATCCATTTTATTTTTCGTGAAACTACGTCGAACAAAATTCTCTATATCATCATGCCGATGCTCAAGAATCCGCTCGCTACTTATACAATCGTAAAAAGCCAGGTAGAGAATAGCACTTATAGATATATGGCTGAGTAATTCATTGATGATGTCCGATGTTGAAGCCCCCTGGCAATCCGTAGCCGCAGAACATCTTTTCACCCAAACAGCGAATTGATCAATGTTATTATCGATAAATGACGAAGGCATGACCGCAGGAGATATTTGTTGTGCGGTCAAATCATCAAAATTCTTATCAGATGCGAAAAGTGCAAACTGGTTATCGTAGTTACGTGATTTTAAAAATAGCGGTAAGACTTTTGTAGCAGCTATATCACTGGTAACTAACCGAATTATAGCCCTTTCGCCAAAGGACTGAGTGAGGAAATTAATAACGCAGTCACGATAACGCCAACGAGCGAAATCAACGCCCTCCTCAATAATAGCCCGGAGATATTCAATGAGGAGCTCAGCCGTCTCCTCATCTGTTTTATCAAGAATGTGAACGTTAAAAGCCGTAGGCTTACCATTTTTACCTATACCTTCCCTGAACAGCACCGGTGTATTGTCAGCGGGTGTATAGTTCCGGCTTATCTCATTCTTATGAAAAAACAGCTCATTACCATTCTCTGATAAGAGAAAGCCAAAGTTATTCTCCCGATCCGTTTTGCTGTTGTAGCCTCCGAACCAGAGAACATTTCCCATGTACCACCGGGAACGATCCAGATTGTTCACTGCCATGAGCAAGCCCCCTTCCGCTTTGTCAGTGCAGGCAGCACTTTTTAAATTTTTTACCACTGCCACACTGACACGGGTCATTACGACCGGGCAGTTTTTCTGCCCCCTTCACGGGAACAGGCCGGGATGATGCCTCTGACATTCTCACCGACAACCAGTGCTGGTAAAGCGCCAGTGCCGCAGGCTGAATTAGAGTAATACTCTGTTCAAATTGAACAGGTGACATTTTCTCAACCACTGGGAAGTTCTTTTCGATACCATGAAGGGCTATCGCCTCCAGCGAGGGACGTAAGGCCTCTGGCAAGGCTGACCAGTCATCCAGAGACCGGCCTTTCATATATCCGAAACACCACTCTTCGACGATGGTATATGTCTTCCCCTTCACCTCACGTCTATTGAAAATCGGTTCAAACTGTTCAGGGGCCTCATACAGGCAGCCAGCGATATCGTTCATATGCTGAAAACACAGCCCCACAAAACGCGTCATCTCTTTTTCAGTGGTCCAGTGAGGGTGGTAGTCACCACGACCCCAGATAGCACTAAACCAGGTATTAGGGGGGATCATATTCGGGCCAGAGACAACCGCCGTCAGGAAGCCATCCAGCTCAGAGAAACAGAGTACAGAGTCATCATTGCCGTATTTCAGCAACACCTCTTCCAGCCAGTCGATTTCCCGGTCAATCAGCGGCCCGCTTTTCGTCAGTTTCATGCAGCAACAGCCTCATCGATTTTCACCCGACGTTTACCGGTCAGTAGTTGCTGCATCAGGGCTTTTTTCTCGTCTTTCAGGCAAGCGAGTTTTTTCTCCAGTGTGGCGATTTCGTCGTCGGCAGCGGACAGGACGGCGGCGATCTTTTGTTGTTCAACACTCGTTACAGGGAAATTGACCGTAAATGCCTCTATAGCTTTTTTCTGTATGTTAGGGAGACCAGATCCTACGCGCAACCCCATAATCTTCAGTTCATTATATTTCAGTAAATGAAACGTAAAACTTAGATCCAAGGCCGTTTTCCTCACAGCATAACAATGTCCACCACACCAAAAGCTTTTCTTTTGAAAGGCAACGTATCCACAAGAGTTCCCTCCCTCGCTTATCGTGATCGTATTTTCATCAGTATTAAATTCTGATGTAAAACCAGAAGGAGCAATGCCGCCATTGATGACCGGAAACTGGCCATCCTCAGACAAAGTGTTTTTGTTAATTTGAACTCCTTTGGATATATTAATAATAGAGCCAAGATTAACATCTTGCTTCCACTCCCCACTAAACCTCTCCCCATTCTCATCCAGTAAGCGCTTCTTTCCAGTAAGCAATTGTTGCATCAGGGCTTTTTTCTGCCGCTGACTATTGGTGAGAAGCTTTTCCGTCACCGAAATCGCCTTATCCCAGGTTAACAGAATTTGCGCAATTTTGAACTGCTCTGCAAGGGGCGGTAAGAGGACGGGTATACTTTCGCAATTAGTCTTATTCATATATGGAATGGTTGTTTTTGAGGCAATACTTTCCATATACGGTTTTTGAGTCGTCAGCCAATATGCGAGATATTCATTATTTACTAACTTTGAGCAGACAAATGCGTGTAACTGTTGATTTAATACTACTGGTTCACTTGTTATAGCAATTAAACCAAGTTCACCCACTGCAGCCATGACAACTGCACCTTGAGGGACTATCTTTCCGCCAGCATCAGACAAAGCCGTAGTTGAAACATAGTTAACTTGAAGCTTTGAAGGAATATATCGCCCATTGATTTCAGGCGTAGTAACCCACGGAATATCACCATCGAATACTTTAGGCTTGTTTCGGCCCGGTACAATAGACGTACATAGTTCTCCAACTGAGTATTTCTGCCACCCCTTAGGCACCATAACCCAACTCCTTCAGATAACCCGCCATCTGCGTTTCCAGCTTCGCCAGTTCCGCTTTCAATTCCTCCCGCTCAGCACGAACGGTTAGCAAATCAATCTCGTCCTCTTCCTCAAAGGTATCGACATAACGAGGGATATTGAGGTTATAGTCGTTGTCCTGAATCTCTTTCAGGCTGGCGATATATGCGTATTTCTCGACCTTATCGCCTTCTCGATAGGTGTTAACGATCTTCTGGATATTTTCAGGGCTGAGTTGGTTCTGATTTTTACCTGCCTTGAATTCGCGACTGGCATCGATAAACAGCACCGGTAATGACTCCAACTTACTGATAGTGTTTTATGTTCAGATAATGCCCGATGACTTTGTCATGCAGCTCCACCGATTTTGAGAACGACAGTGACTTCCTGCCCAGCCTTGCCAGATGTTGCCTCAGATTCAGGTTA
>Ga0160506_100188_pt1 | contig 14980 bp, 24 predicted proteins | sample DID2874_E49MG_FD_108204 | JGI IMG/M metagenome (GOLD analysis project Ga0160506, IMG submission 108204) | Enriched chicken feces microbial communities from UW Madison campus, WI, USA - DID2874_E49 MG | ecosystem: Host-associated > Birds > Digestive system > Large intestine > Fecal | place: USA... | reverse complement strand
TCTGGCGCCAGATTGTCACGTTACAGGATGCTGTCGATCACGGCTGGGATCTCACTGATATTGATGAAATTCGCGAGGAGAACAGCCCGGAAGAGTACGACAACCTCTACGCCTGTACCTTCATCAAGAACGGCGAGACGGCCTTTGACTACAACATGTTGCTGAGCTGCGGCGCGGACGGCTATGACGAGTGGCCGGACTGGAAGCCCTACGCCATGCGGCCAATGGCCGATCGCCCTGTGTGGATTGGGTACGACCCCAACGGTGCCAGCGGCAAAGGTGACAGCGGCGCCATTTCTGTGAATGCGGCGCCACTGATCTCCGGCGGTAAGTTCCGCACCATTGAGACAATGCGTATACGCGGCATGGAGTTTGAGGCGCAGGCCGCCATGATTATCAACATGCTCACGCGCTACAACGTGCAGCACATTGGAATTGACGGCAGCGGTATTGGCGAGGCGGTTTACCAGCTCGTGAAGAAGCGCTTTCCGGCGGCGGTATGCTACCAGTTCTCCCCAGCCAGCAAGCGCATGCTGGTACTTAAAATGCTGCAACTGGTTCGCGCCGGTCGCTGGGAATATGACCGGGGCGAGTATGACCTGATCACCGCCTTCAGTGCCGTGCGTAAGGTGGTCACGCCGGGTGGTGTTATCACCTATGACACCGACCGTGCACGTGGCGTGAGTCACGGCGATCTCGCCTGGGCGACCATGCTCGCCACCATTAACGAGCCGCTGGGTCAGGAAGGCGGCAATACTATGACTGTTATGGAGTACTGATGAGCAGACGAAAATCCCCGCGCGGCCGACAGAATGCCAGGCAGCAAGCGGATCTCGCCGACGCGCTGAAATCGGCCCCCGGCCTGAGCGCTTTTACGTTTGACGGCCCGTGGCCTGTTACCGGTGCTCATGACCTGCTGGATAACATGTACTGTGCCAACAATGGCCGGTACTACGAGACGCCGATCAGCTGGTATGGACTGGCCCGGCAGTTCGGTTATGCGAGCTGGCATCAGTCGGCGCTGTTCTTCAAGCGTAACGTGCTGGCCGGGTGCTTTATCCCGCACAAACTGCTATCGCGCCAGGCGTTCAGTGCCTTTGCACTTGACTGGTTTGTGTTCGGCAATGCGTATCTTGAGATGCGCCGCAACCGCCTGCATGGGCCAATGGGCTTTCGTAACTCGCTGGCGAAGTACACCCGTCGAGGTTCCGACCTCGACACATACTGGTTTATTCAGTCCGGCCTTGATGATCACCAGTTCGAAACCGGTTCGGTGTGCCATGTGATCAACCCGGATATTCACCAGGAGATCTACGGCATGCCGGAGTACTTCGCCGGTCTGCTGTCGGCCAATCTGGCCCACTCCGCCGACAAGTTCCGTAAGCTCTACTACGACAACGGGTCGCATGCTGGCTGTATTGTTTACGTCAGCAGCGCAGTGGCTGACGGGGAAAGTCTGGAGAATCTGAAGAAGACATTGACCGACACCCGGCGAGGCGGGGCATTTAAAAACATCCTGCTGAGTGCGCCCGGTGTCGGCAAAGACGCCGTACAAATCCTGCCGTTCAGCCAGATATCGGCAAAGGATGAATTTGTCGGCGTGAAATCCTCCACGCGTGACGACATGCTCGCGGCTCACCGCGTGCCGCCGCAGCTGATGGGCGCCATACCTGAAGGCAATGGATCATTCGGCGATGTCGAGAAGGCGGCAAGGGTATTCGCAGTCAACGAGCTGACGCCGGTGATGGAAGCGATGAAGCATGTTAACGACTGGCTGGGCGAAGAGGTGATCCGCTTCAACCCTTACGCCCTGCTGGAAACCCCGAAGTGATATGAAGGTACCGCACTGCCATTCCCGGCGGTGCGGTACCGACCTGCAGCACCACCATTCCCGGCCATGTCGGCCAACCTGCAAAACCTCAATGCCATATCCCCAACCAGACGCAGCCAGCGCCATTCTGGCGGGCTTCTGCCTGTCCGCTCGCCTGATGCACCGCGAAAGTGCGCGCCCGGCAGGCAGCTTTTGGCGAGGTATGCCGGCCCCTTCCCTACCCCCAAAGCGCGCGCTTGCTCCCCCGCCTCGCCTGCGCGCTAAACCGACCTCTTTTTGTGCACTTTGTGCAGACCGCCCAGGCCCCGCCAGTGCTGACGCCGCGTAGCAAAAACATCGTTTCAAAAATTGTGCAAATTTGTGCATTTTTTTGCAAAAAAAAGAACCGCAATTGCGGCTCATTTTGGGTTTACAAAATTAGCATCACGTGAAGCTCACAATAATTTGCTCGCGTATAGATGGCTTCATGGTTAAACCACGATCCAAAAAGTGCTGAAAGTATGCAAGCGCTTGATGTTTAGTCAACATACCGCGTCTCACGGCTTCCTGTAAGATCCCGCCATGTCGCGCGGCCTTAACACCGCGCTCACCACATGTTTTATAAACTGCATTATCCGCTGACAAACACGTAGCTTCATGTATCCGGGCATTAACCACACAGCTTATATCCGCATACTTCAGCGCCCTTCTACGCGTTTTTATCTCAGCCATTTCCACTAGGTGCTCAGGCTCATAATCGTTTGTGAAATTATACGGAAGTTGAAGCCTGGCAAGCTCACGCTGAACATCAAGCTCGTATTTTACTTTGAGCTCTTCACAGACGTAGGGGTCAATCCAAACCCCTCCCGGAAATATCTGCCAAATCAAAGCCAAACAACCGCTTTCATAAAAGTCCGACAAAACATTAGTGTCTACAACACATCGGGGGCATTCAAATGGCATCCTCTCCAGCCTCCTGCTCGTCGTACCACTCATCCAGCAGGCTGCTTAACTCTTTCCTGTTTAATTCCAGCAATTCTGAAATGAAAGTTTCTGACGCGGATCCCGCTTCCCATGCTTTTCGGGAAAGTACAGTTAACCGCCCCTTGTAATTTAGACGTTCTATGATTGGATTTGGCTCATGCCTCAACCAACCCTTTCTATTTGCAGTAGCCCATAGATACTTAGAGTTCTGCGGGGTAATCAATTTGCACTTGAACAAACGATCAATGATGCAAGTAGCTGATACCCTGAAAATGCTTTTTAGCCGGAGTACGGTTTCCTCATAAGCCCAACCACCTCCCTGCATAGCAAACTGCTTACGCAATGCACTTCCAGGAACAAGGAAACAAGCAGCGAAGTGATTTGCAACTTTCTCTTCTGGTGAAGTTCCTCTACCTTTAGTTTTATAGCTCTTAGCAGGGCCATCATATTCATCACGATGAAAAATAAGGTGTGCATATTCATGACAGATGCTGAATATCTGCCGCTCTACAGAAATGGACTCATTTACATTTACGTAAATAGCAGTTCCGTAATTGTTTGAAAATGCTGAAAAACCGAACACCGATTTACCGCCCTCGTTCTCTTCACGATCAAAGGGGATGACTCGTATATCCGAGGCTTCCAGGATAGCTACTATATCGCCAACGCAGGTTGCATTACCTATACCAAGGCGAAATCTCTCCTCCATCGCTTTATCTTCGACCCTGCGTAAATCCTCATCTCTGGCAGTGAAAATCGGAATCGAATTGGGCAAATCTTCGGGAAGAGTGGCATCCGCAGCTTCTTCAATAGCATTAATGTTTTTGAGCTTTTCAATCAGCTCATTTCTCAACTTGGAATCGAGTAAATCCGGGCTATCTGCTCGCATAGCAAACCGGAACTCTCCATCATCTTCGTCGTAAAAGTAGCCAATAGGCTTATCTAAAACCTTACAAAGAGATATGAGCTGGGTAACGCTTGGTACACCCTGAGCCTGTTCAAATTTGCTGTAAGTCTGGCGCACCACGCCAATCCGCTCGGCGACAGCGCTGGCGTTCAAGCCCGCATCAGTTCTGGCTTTAATTAGGCGTTCTGCAATACGCTGCTGTATGTTCATATGTCACCTTCGTTTAACAACGGTGGCTTTTCAAAGTTAATTTAAGTTAATTTCTACTAACATTATTGCTCTAGTCGCCATAAAAACATAGCTATAATTGTCTTAATTCCATTTAATTCTAAGAGATCCGGGAAAATTTATTGACATCTATAGTTACATTCCTTTTTTTCTGCTACTCCACCTCCCCGAGTGCAGCCATGATCGCAAGCCTTTCTGCGGGAGGTAACGCCGCAAACTTATTTTTCCAGCGCTGCGCTTTTCGCTTAATACGATAGCGATCGTTATAGTCTTTACCGGCGAAAGCATGCGAGTACGCGGCCCCCTCCGGGTAGTTCATCCAGATTTTCTCTGTTCGTACGCCGCCGCGAGTCATGGCCTGAAACTCCTTGCTGCGCCAGCGCGGTAGGGCGTTGTCATAAACAGAAGAGGGGTATCCCGATACTATTACGCTCACATTTTCCGGCATCGAGCAGAGCAAGCCCAGCAGACGGTAATGATCACCAACGGTGTATTCATGGCGATAACGCGCGGAGCTGGAGCGCGTTTCATGAAGGTATGGCGGATCGGAATAAATCAACACCCGACCGGCAGATGAGTAATCAAAACGACGCAAAAACTCAGCGGCATCGCCAACATCAATAAACAATGTATCTGCCAGCCGATTCAGAAAGTCAGGGTTGCCCTGGTTAAATGCTTCGACGGTTTGCGGGTCGATATCGATCCCCCAATTCACTTTTGCCGGAGGTTTACGCAGCATGATCGCGCCGCCGCCTAGATGCGTTTCAATGTAGACATCATGCGGCGGCATTTCGGCGATAATTTTTTGATAAACACCGCTCGCCGCCTTGCTTCCCAGATAGCTCATTACCTTCTTTCTCCCCAAAAAATTAACCTGCAGCACCGCCAAAAATGACGGTGCTCGATAGAATGGCCAGCACCGTCAAAAGTGACCGTATTTGCCGGAGTGATCGGAGAGTCTTACCCGTAGCCCTTCAATAATATCGGGCGCGTACTCCCATTTTCCATCTGGCGCAATCATGGCGCCCGCAGAGATGCCGGAAGCCGGATCGCGAAAAATTGCCAATCCAAGTGGGTGAAGGATTTCAGCGTTAATGCGAACAATAAGCCCGAGCGCTGACAGCTCATTCCAGTCCAACCAATCACAGCCGCCGATTTTTTCACGACCCGCCGGGATGGCCGGCAGCGCAAGCGCTGGATGAACTTGTTCGAATTCCGCCGCAGGCGCACAACGGCGATCGTAATATTCGATAATCTGGAGAGCGACGGCGGCGATCTGCACCATCTCTTCGCGCGCCGTTCCTGATTTATGGCCGCCAAATTCATCATGCAAAATTGCCTGGCTAAACTCCCCGACCTCTTCGCTAAGGATGGTTTGCCAGATGAACGGATGCTGATTGCGGTCGGCTCCCCACTTTTCATCCTGTCGGTTCATTTCGGCGATAACTGACGTAATTGCTTTAGTGCTGATATGTTTCATGTTTACCTCTCATTTTTCCGTTTAACTGCCTTCTTCCAGCGAGCCGCTAACTCACTGGCCTTATGATCTGCAAGAGTTTTGCGCCACGGCTTATCAACGCCTGCAATGATCAGCTCACCCGTAACCGGATGCGCTCGATATACCGTATCCAGCACCGTCACTTCATTACCGCGCGCCAGCTGTATGGCCTGCGGTTTACTGATCAGCACCTTTTTCACTTTCGCCCATGACTGAACTAAGCCCGCCAGTCCGGCGATTTCCGGTGATAAAACCTGCTCTCTCCGCCTGATCTCCTGGGCGGCCTTGAGATAACTTTCTGCTCTGCGGGTGTCATATTCGGAGCAATCGCCGACGGTAATGCTGTACGCCAGCGCCTCAAACTCATCGGCTGGGGTTTTATGCCGCTTCGGTTTGTGGGTATGGATGCCTTCCAACACCTGTTTTCGCTGTTCGCGTGTTAACTGACCGATCTCGAACTGTTCAGGCTCTTCCCGCTCAGCTGGCACTGTCATTAATGGCGGTGATCCGGGGTGCTGGTTTGTTCGTTTTTTAACCTCGGTACAGTTATTGACACGAGTCCTAGAGGGCGCGGACGCGCCCGGAAGGTCAAAATCAAAGTCAACGGCCTGGCCGGAGTCGTCTAAAATCTCCGGTTTCTTGCGCACAATGCAGTAAGAATGCAGACGGGTTTCAATCGGTGGCAGAAAGGTATGAGGCATCACCAGCCCTTTGATAAGGTTCTGGTATTCGCCGTGATCATTTGGTTGGTCTTTCTGCTGGTACCAGATACGCAACGGCAGATCACTACGCGCTACCAGCGCGCCGCCCTGCAATTGGGTGTATTGTTGCCAGTCGCCAGCATCGGCAGCGCGGTGCAGCTCGGCAAACAGCGGGTTTATCTTGTCGGCCTGTTCCTGGTTGCGGAACCGGCGCAACTCGCGCCAGACAGACACCGGCGCACCACCTAAAAACTGAAACTGACGGATGCCCCAGCATGAAGCCCAGGCGGTAGCATGTTTTGCCGTTTCTTTAAGTGGCCTGCCGCTCTCGTCGTCGGTTTCACCGTCGAGCGCATAGCCATCAATATTTTTACTGATGTACTTGACCACGTAGCCGGTGGCGCTGCCGATCTCATGATCGATGGGCTTCATGTCAAAACGAGGCTGGTTGCCGTGCTTACCCTGCAACTCTTCCGCATCCTCGCGGGTAGCGTAGTCTTCCATCACTTCCAGTAGCTCGGCGGAGTGCTCCGGCATGGAAAACAACAGACCATGCCAGTGCGGTGTTCCATCGTGGTGAGACTCCGCCACCCTCAGTCCAAAGACCGGAATGTCACGGCGGGCCAGCTCGGCACGGATCTTTTGCCATACGCGGTTAAGGTAGCGCTGCGTGGCTCTCGGGCTGGCTCCGTTCCATTTGGCATTACGATGACCGAATACGGTATAGGCGTGGTATTTGGATGGCGCAGTCAGGGTAAAAAACTGGCCCGCGTAGCCGCTTTCGGTGGCGACTTTCTCAAAGCCGCCGATACGGGTCATGAGTTCAACGCGGCGCAGTGCCGGGTTAGATATGCTCTTATCGATCTGCTCAATAAGCGAAATGCGCTCTTTGGTGTCCTGGTCTTCCAGTTCAAGGCGGGCCATGATTGCGCGGCTGCGCTTGCGTCTGGTGTCCCATTCGTCAACGTGGTGCTTACTGCAATACGGTGCAGCACCCCGTTTCACATCGCCAAAAGCGATGTGCAGGTGCTCGCGCCAGCGCGTGGCATACTTCTTCAGGTTGCGGTGCCAGTAGCGATCATCCAGCATCTTGCTGATGCCGGTAGTGGCCTCATCAATAAACAACGCGCCGCGACAATATTTTCCCCAACTCGGCGGTGTCAGGAAGAAAAGCCGCGCGAGAATAGCCGCTTCGGTGTAAAGGTATCCGGCATATTTGCGATCGCTCTGCGTCTCTACGGTTTCGTGAACTTCACTCAGCACAGACCGCATATAGATGGCGATATCCTGCGCCAGTAGCTCAACATCTTCTGGCGTGAAGTCCGGCAGGTGGTTAAAGCGCTCGACCAATCCATGCAGAGAGTTAAACGTGTGGTAAAGCGGGTTTAACCCTTTGAACGCTGTTTCAGCATGAGATTTAGCCTCATCGGTCATCGCAATAGCGTATTGCTCATTCACCATATTGATAGGCGGCAGATCCCTGCGGATGATATCGCGCAGCGCAAGGCGGGCTATGTGTCTGCCCTTCATGGTGTGAATACTGTCGATGCGTGAAACCAGACGCAGGCGAATAAAGCGAGGTAGCGGCGCAAGGGTGACTTTTACCCACGCCAAAAACTCCTTCTCTTGACCAAGTTCAACCAGATCAACAGCAGGAGTCTTATCAACATAAATGGCAGGTCTCGGCTTCTGCCACTCGTAATCATACCGGGTGGCGTCAGCGCTACCCGGCTGCGTGATGTGAGGCGCAGTTGATGCGGCGGTCATTGTTCCGCCGCCATATACGCTTTTATGAACGCTGTCGCCGCTTCAATGTTGATAGCGTTTCCGTAGGCGCGCAGTCTTCCCACTCTGCCGGGAACCCCATTAGCCAGCGGGAATGATCCGGGTCTAACTGGCCGCCACTTTCCATCTTTGCCGCACAACCAATCAGCATCTCGCCAGAAGCCGTTAACCGGGCCGGGCTGCACAGCGCCGCCACATCCTGCAACCTCTTCTGAATTTTTGTTCCATTGTCGCGATATGTCCTCATAGCTTCCTGCGGACACGGTGAACGGTCGTTGCTCGTTGTCGGCGTAGGCCAGCCCGCAAGTTGTGCTGTCACATCTAGCCTGTCCGTCGATAGCTTTCCGTTTCGAATCCTGCCACCCTGATAGCCGCCCTTCCCGTCCGTGGCGGTTGGGGTCGGCCAACCAGACAATGCGGCTACCGTTTGCAAATTCGGTGATCCCTGACGACCGGCGTTCGATGGATGTTTCCACGCGTTCGCCGTCGGCGTCGGCCACCCAGTAAGCACGATCGCGCCAGTGCGGCGCGCCGACACTCGCAGACGGAAACGCAAGCGCCCCGAAGGCATAGCCCAGCCCTTCCAGGTCAGCTTGTACAAGGTCGATCCAGTCGTCCGCGTCAGCGCTTCCAGACTGCTCGCCAAAGACCACGACAGGACGGCGTTGGCCAATAAGCCAATGTGCGGAGGGCCATAGGTGCCGCTCGTCAGCAAACCCAAGCCCTTTGCCTGCCGCGCTGAAAGGCTGGCAGGGGCATGATGCTGTCCATGCCGGGCGACTGTCTGGCCATCCTGCGCGACGCAACGCAAGCGACCATCCGCCAATCCCGGCGAAGAAATGGCACTGATTGAATCCGATAAGGTCATTGGGGGTTACATCCTCAATTGAACGGGTATCAACGACGCCCGGCGCAATATGGCCGGCGTCGATAAGGTTGCGCAGCCATTGGGCGGCGAATGGGTCTATTTCGTTGTAATAAGCGACCACAGCGCCTCCCACACCACGGAGCTAACACGAAAGGCGAGGTATCCCATTGGCAGCCAAAACAGCAGCGAGCAAAGCGCACAGCAGATCACAAGGTTTCGCCAGAACCGGCGGTAATTGATTTGTTCGTTCATTTGAAGCACCTCAAATCGTCACCGTGTCGCCGGGTTGAACCTGGCGAGCATCTTTTTCGCTATCGCGGAAAATGGTCGTATTGCTGTACTGGCCCCAGCTCAGCACCTCCACTTCAACAAGCCAGAAATGGCGATAGGGGCGTACGTCGAGAATGCGGGTTACAACGGCATTAATGGTATTCATCTGGATGGCAACTCCTCTTTAAGTCTTTCGGAAGGGAGTTGCAGGCGTACAAGTCCGCCCTTCTTGATATGCTGGTCATCATGGCCCATGCCGTATACGCAGGACCTAGAGGCCGGTACAGCCGCATCAAGGATGAACGCCCTAAAATCAATCAGGGTGAAGGTGGGGTACTGCTGACTACCGGTTATGCGGTAAACTAGCGCCGTAACTGTGGTGCGATCCCCTGACTCATCGGCGGGATCTACTGCTAACCAGACTGGCTCATTCATCAGAATCCCTCCGCTCCGTCGAATGCACCCGCTGCCACCATTGCGTTGTAAGTTGCATTCCCCATAGCCGGGCCGCAGTCCGGACAGTAACCACCGCCAGCACGGCCGCAGCCATCGCAAACGAGCAGAACGCCGATTACCTCGCCAGCCATATCCCGGCTTTTGGCGCTAACAGAGCGGCGGACACTGAAGGCGTGAAGGTTGAAAGCGGAATAGATCTCGCTCGTTTCCGGTGTATCGCTGTTGGAGATCACCGAGCACGTGCCATGCTGGCGATTAACATCAAGCAGGGCTGAAACAAGCGCGCGGTGGTCGTCTAACGTGAACGGCTTGCCGTAGGCGGTGAAATTGGCGGTTTTGCTGGTTGGGATGTACGGCGGATCGCAATAAATAACGGCGTCATGCTCCAGCTGCATGACGTCACGGATTGAATCGCGGAAGTCGCTATGAACGAAAACCGCCTTTGTATCATTAGCCTTTTCGGCAAACAGGCGCATTTCGCCTTCGGGGAAGTAAGGTGAAGCATACTTGCCAAATGGGGAGTTAAACTCCCCCTTGAGATTGACGCGGTATAACCCATTGTATGTGTGTCTGTTCAGGTACAGAAAATACGCAGCCAGAAGCAGTGCGGCATCCGGATCTGAGTCCGATTTTTGAATTAGCGAATTAAACTCTACACGGCGTTTATAAAATTCCTTAGCGTCATTTCCCCCGTTAAAAACCTCCCGACATGCTGCAATTGTGTCCGCTGGGCGTCCTGTTAATTGAATAAAAAAGTTGATCAAATTTGGATTGCTATCGCAAAGCACATAACGGCGGTAATCCGTATTCATAAATACGGTTCCGCTGCCTACAAATGGCTCAATCAGGCAATCAGCTTTCGGCAGGTGCTCCAGCAGCTGCGACATAACGCGGGCTTTACCACCCGCCCATTTCAGAGGTGATTTAATCATTTTTCACCACCATCGCTTTGTATTTATCAATGAGCGGATCAGCAACACTATCGACTGTTGCTCTTACGGCATTCCCGGTTTCTTTTCCGTGAATGATCCCCGCGTGCATGGCTGCGGCTAACCCGATGGCCTTAACTTCGTTGAGCGCAGCAATGGCTCCCTTGATGTATTCCGGTGAATGGCTCATTTGCGATATTCCTGTTTATAGGTTTCGTGGGTCATGAGCCGCCACTGTTGGCCGCCGTTCTTACTGAGCAAACGCCAGCGGCGGCCAATGCGGATCACGAGATAGGCGTGGGGTTTTACGCGGGAAAAATTACGCTGACCGCGGGCGAAGCATTTCAGGGCGGCTAGCGCCCTGGTGCAGACTGGCAGCGGTGCGCTGCATATAACGGAGAGACGCGGATACATGGCGGCCCTCACAGCGATTCAATGTGTGGAGAGGTCAGGCGCTGCCAGATCTCGCAAACTTGCTCGGCCTGATATACGGCGTCAGTCAGCATGTAAGTAGCCGATGAGCGGCGCGGGTGCGGAACGTAACCGGTGGAGCCCGCCAACATAACCAGCGTAGGCAAACTACAGACCCTGAGAGCGATGCGGGACACAACCAGGTTATGCCTTTTCACGGCAGAAATGAGCTGCTTTACCGTTCCCTCTGCTCTTGTCCAGCACTGTAGCTCAGCGTGTTTTGAAGCGTTTTTTTCCACAAATCCGAGAAGTTCGGCCACGGCGGCTAATCCAGTGTGAGTAGCGCTAATTATCTCTACGCGCTGATCAGCGTCCCTTTTCAGCAGATCAATCACCACTGAAGGATCGATATTCTTGACGGTGTTTAGGTCAATCGCGCGGTAGAACTGAGGCCCAAACTGCCCGGTTGACGGTTCAAAGAAGACGCACTCAACAGCGAACAACGGTGAGTCGTCTTCGCTACCCAATGCCCTAACGTCAAGCATCATGTTATTCATGGTATTTTCCCTCACTGAGGGTTAGCTCGCGGGCGCTGGCCCACTGTTCGATTGATGAATAAATCTCTTCCGGGGTGGAGCTTTCCTTTTTCAGCTGGCCGACAAAAATACGCAGCAGGCCCAGAAGGTGGGCGCGTTCGTGCCTCCGAGCGTTGGCGCTTATTTCCATAAACTCCGGATCACTTATTCCGCTTTCCAACTTTATTGACTTGATCGACATGGCGACCTCCTGAAAAAGGCAAAACGAAGCCCCGGCAAAATGAATGCCGTTATTTTTAACGATGGTTAATTAGTGGTTGGGGCGCGGTTTTCTTTTAGCCAGCTTGAATAACCTTTCGTGCCAAAAATACAGATAATCAATAAAGGTCATTCGTGCACGCTCATGATTACCGCGAATTGTTTTCTCCAGACCGTAAATAATTAAGTCAATCGACGGGCTGTCAGCGGTGACGTTAACGCGAGCGCCGTTCTTCAGGTGAACGGTGAAGCCCTGCTCTGCGCTTTCCACCGCTTCGCGTATCAGCATTTCACGTTCCCACGATGTTTTTTCTTCGGTAAACATAATGGCCCCTTTGACTACAGGATTTTTTTAAGCGCGTTAATCAACGCGGCGACAATTCCTTTATTTATTTTCTGCGTATAAATAAAAGGCCTGTTCATTTCTTTAATAAAACGAACCTTATTAGGTTCTGGCTTAAAGAAACGCCCGTCAGGAGTTTCAATCCAACCGCGTGTATTCCTGAAATGTGTGACCTGGCATCCATGCTTCAGCAGGCTGGCAATTGAAGGGATGTTTTCAGTGCTCATCGCTACACCTTGTAATTAATGAGTAAAAAAGCGGTTTTTATTAATAATTCGGTCTATCGTTTTGCATGCTTCAGCTAATGCAAAGTCAATCCCGAAGTAATGGCCACTATGCGTGATCTGATAGCGCTGGCGGCTGTATGGTTTTTTGCGTGGGAGCTTCAGAATAGTAAAGCCACGATAAAGGCTGGTTTTACTATTCAGATGCGACACCGCTCCGCTAATTCCACTTTTCATGTATTCACTCCCTGAAGCAGTTCGCATCAAAGCCCCATCCACAGCAACCAGGCATCACGCTGTTCTACCGGGCGGTTGTAGTACGCCTCGCGTACTGCGCGATTAAACTCGGGGATGTATACCCAGCGCTCACCCGCGCGGGCGTTCGGTTTGGTTGGGTCGCGCAACTCAATCACTGGCAGCTTTCTTGCCTTGATCATTTCGTCAACTGCGGTCTTTGACTTGCCTATCAGCTCGGCGAATTTCTCACTATGGACGGCATCAAGTGGATACTTAATGGTGTAGTCTTGAACTTCCATAAAACCTCCGAATAGTTGCCGGGTAACCCCTGCCCGGCCCAGGGTTTTGTGGTAACTTTTTTGTGCCCGGCTCTTGACTGGATAAGGGCACTATTTCGATACACACAACAAGGAATGACTTATGACTCAAGAAGAAAAAACACTCTTTCTCTTCACTCAAACTTGCGTAATGCTGTCCAGCCCTTCGGCTACGGTGTCCGCCGGGGGTAGCTCTATCCCTGTACCTCAATCCACGCGCATCAAAAGAAATTTCGACGCCATCTATGAGGAGCTGGAACAAAAGCTCAATGAAAAGCTAAATAACCAGAGCATTCCTCAAGATAAGTAAGCAGCTAACTCCATAACCTTGCTTAGATCTGCGCCGGTGAGATTCTTATCTGACTCACCGGCTTTTGCTGTTACAGCCTCTATAGCTACCAGCGCCAAAAGTACATGATCCTTGCGTTCAACCGCGCTACCTTCGCTAAGCTGAAACCCTGTTGACTTCCCTTCGCTCATCATTCACCCCCTGCGGGTTACATGTTAATCTCGTAAGATCCAGCCCTTTCTAAACCGTTTGAAAACGTTCTAGCGGCTGGAACTCACGCCCAAAAAGGTTCTAACCTTTAGACCTTTTGGGAGAATATAGTCTCAAGGTAGGAACCATGTCAAATGAACATAGCTGAAAAAATTAAGGCAATACGCAAGGCGGAGGGGTTAACGCAAGTAAAGTTCTGTGAAATCAGCGGGCTGGCATTAAGTACTTTAAAAAACTATGAGGGCGGGCATGCGGAGCCAGGGTTAGGGGTCGTGCTGAAGATCACGAACACCTCACAGCTTCAAAAATACACCCTATGGTTGATGACCGATAAGACTGCGCCCCAGGCTGGTCAGATCGCACCGGCCCTCGCGCACATTGGGCCAGAATCAACGGAATCAGACCAATCCGGGAAACAGACTGGCTAACACTTTATAAACATTACATTTTCACTATTTGTTACCAAGATAGTGATAACTGCGCCGGAGGGCTTTCTTATGTCGATTAAGAAGCTCGATGATGGTCGCTATATGGTGGACATTAGACCGCGCGGGGCAGCAGGACGCCGCATCCGCAGGACGTTTAACAGAAAGGCAGAAGCTACCGCGTTTGAGCAATACACGATAGCGAACGCCAGCCAAAAAGAATGGGCTGGTAAGCGCGCCGACCGGCGGCCTTTAAGTGAGTTGCTCGATGCCTGGTGGCGGTACCACGGGCAAAACCATGAAAACGGCAAAAAAGAATTCAATCACCTTTTGAAGACAATAAGCGGCCTCGGAGATCCCGCCGTTAGTCGGTTAAGCAAAAGAGATTTAATGGATTACCGCTCAAGCCGTTTGAATGCCGGGATCAAGGCATCAACGATTAATCGTGAGATGTACCGATTATCCGGCATGTTTACGAAGTTAATACAGATTGAGGAATTTAGCGGGCAGCACCCCGTTAACGGGCTTCCACCACTGGCGGAAGAAAACCCGGAAATGACATTTCTGGAGCGTGAAGAGATCAGCAGTTTGTTGAACGTTCTGGAGGGGGATTATCTGTTAGTTGCCCTGTTATGCCTGAGCACTGGCGGAAGATGGTCAGAGGTCGCCACGTTGAAGCGGTCGAATATCGTCAACTGCCGCGTTACTTTCCTGAAGACAAAAAATGGGAAAAAACGGACGGTGCCAATCGCTGAAGAACTGGAAAAAAAGGTGAAAAAAGAGGCCAGCGGGAAGCTGTTCAAAGTGGATTATGAGAGGTTTTGCAAGATACTGCGGGAGGTGAAGCCGGATATCCCGGAAAACCAAGCAACGCATATTCTGCGCCACACCTTTGCAAGCCATTTCATGATGAACGGCGGGAATATTATTGCGCTGCAACAGATCCTGGGGCATGCGAATATTCAGCAAACGATGGTCTATGCGCACCTGTCGCCTGACTACCTGCAAAACGCGGTGACGTTGAACCCGTTACAGGGGGGAATTGCGGCATAAACTGCGCCAGAGAGTGTCCATATACTGTCCACACTCCGGGAAATTTGAAAGCGTTCCAAACCTTCACAACTCTTTTTAAGTCGTTGTTTTGATTTGAATACAGAGGTAAGTGATTGATAAAAAAACCCCCACATCATGTGGGGGAAGACAGGGATGGTGTCTATGGCAAGGAAAACAGGGTTGTTACTGGGGTTGCAGGGTATTGCTACTACTCGAAAGCATCATCGCTGAGCCTTTTTGC
>Ga0160506_100187_pt1 | contig 15106 bp, 11 predicted proteins | sample DID2874_E49MG_FD_108204 | JGI IMG/M metagenome (GOLD analysis project Ga0160506, IMG submission 108204) | Enriched chicken feces microbial communities from UW Madison campus, WI, USA - DID2874_E49 MG | ecosystem: Host-associated > Birds > Digestive system > Large intestine > Fecal | place: USA... | reverse complement strand
TGCCTACTACCGGCTCTCCATACAAATCTTTTTTATTAATTAATACCTGAAATATCACGTCATTACAGGAAATCGTCAGCACATATAACTCTTCTCCGGTAATCTCATTGGTTAAGGTATCCATATCAGTTATTATACCAAGTATGGAATAATTATCGGACTCTGAGCCATAAGGTGTAAAAGATGTTTCCACAATTGTATATATATCTTCAAACTTAGCTCTTCGTGATATCATGGCATACATATCAATATCATCAATAGTAAGACTGTCAATTGCTTCCTGATTGCCTTTTTTTGCTTCAGCAATCAATTGCCTGCGGTAAAGAACATCTGCGCTATTATTTTTTGCCAGCTTCTCATCATGCTCCATGGGAAGCAGAATTTTTCCAGATACTGATAATGCCGATAAATAAATCGAAAAAAGCCTGTCAGGTTGTTTGTTCTCCTTACCCTCCGTGAGATAATCCACTACATTCTGCAAATAAAAAATCAGGGAAACCCCCAGTCGTACATCATCGCACATACCAGTATAAGCATCGGTATCTACTCTTTTTATAATAGATACTTCCTCTTTCGTACTCATATAATTACTCTTAAAATAAGGGAAATAGTGCTCCATATAAAACTTACCATCGCTGTCATATTCCCCACGTACAGTAATACCCATCTGCTTTGAAAATAATTTCGAAATTTCAGCAAATGTTTTATTATTACTCACATTATATATTTTCTTTTCTGTAGGTTCTTCCGTAATTAAATTTATTAATCTATCTAATTCCAAACGGTCTGTTATCTCACTAAATCCAATTGCTCTTAAAAAACTATGCACAGTCTTTCACCACCTAACTGATGATAATTAGCCTTCATCGAAAAAGAGTCTAGCTTATTTATCTTACCCATATTATTAAATAATATACAAATTTCAATGTATCTATTACTTATATCATATTTTTGGTTTACTGGCAAGAGTAATCCAATGAATTGAAAAAATATTACATTTGGTTTTTATATGGGCTTATACTCATACACTTTTATCCACCACAAGAAGGCTATTCTTATTTAATATCCACAATTTCCTGAAGATATCAACATAAGAATAACCTATTACATAGGAACACTTAAAACTCGACAGTATCCTCAATCATAATAGATAGTTCCTTTTTTAAATCCTTTTCAATCCAAGTCTGATATTTATTGCCATTTGCATCTGAAATCATATGTAAAACCGGTCGGGTGGGGCATTTTATGTTTTGTTTGATAACAATACCTTTCTCGCCACTGTTTGTTACTACTACTGTTCCGTTAGGATATGCTGCAACTGCTTCTATAAAACAATTAACAATATCAAAATCAAATTTTACTCCTGCCTGACTGACTATATAATCAATCGTATGGTGAACCTTCATCTTAGGTACCAAAAAGCCATAAACAAAGCTGTCAAAAACATCACACACTGCTACTATTTTGCTTCCGATTTTAATTTTATCCTCCTTTTTATGAAAAGGATAACCAGTTCCGTCCAGTCTTTCATGATGACAAAGAATAATATCCTTTGCACCCAGAGAAAGCCAATCTTCCTTCACTACAGAAGAATAACCTAATATAACGTGCTTCATCAACTCTTTTTGTTCTTGTTTGCTGCTTTTTATATAATTAAAATCCATATAGTCAAAAGGCATTAAATTATAGCCTATATCATGAAGTAAACTGCCAATAGCTATTTCTTTAACCTTTACTTTAGGAAGCCTTAAGCGCAGTGCTAGAAGCACTGACAGAGCACATACATTAATCGAGTGGGAATAGGTACTCTCACTTTTCCTCCTCACCCCTGATATACTGAACATAACCTCTGGTTCCTCGATGATATCACACATTATCTGTTCTGCCACAGATTGGATTTCTTCCAAATCACCATTTCCCTGATAAGAGTATTTATCAATTATCTCCTTTACTATGTCCTGACACTGATCCTTGATCTTTTCTTCGATACTATCCTCATCATCCATACCAACAGATAATTCATCATTCACATATATATAGTAAATTCCCAATTCCATGAGACGTTTTACATATTCTCTCTTTATAATAGATCCTGCTGACATAATTACAATTCCACTGTCACTCAGAATATCTTTAGCAAGCAATTCATGTCCCTTGATTGAATCAAGTAACATTCTTCTCATACGACACACCTCGTAATATTAACATTTGCGGATAAGAGTCTTAAGTGTAATACTAAATCTAATTTTCTGAGGAAAACCATCCACTTAATAATACAATATCTAATTATTTATTTAATGTCAATAATTTCATAAATATAATCAAAAATTAATTTTTAGTAATTGTTATATTTTTAACATTTTCATAATTTTGGTTATTTCTTTTTGTACTATTTTTATATCGACATTTTACCCTTTGTTAACAATGCACAATTTTAACAATTTTATCTTAATTTATTTTACATTTATTTGTAATAATTATATAAAATATTATTTGACAAATTCCGAATTCTTTGATATATTCTTAGTGTGAATTTAATTTACGCCAAATTGTTAAATAATTAACATAACAACTGCAAAATAGGAGGATTTTAGTATGAGTGAAAAGAAACAACCAACTGCACAAGAGCATGTTGATCTTCTAGTAAAAAATGCACAGGTAGCTTTAAAAGAATTTATGAATTATGATCAGGAAACCATTGATAATATTGTTCATGAAATGGCTTTAGCAGGTTTGGCAAAACAACAATACCTTGCAAAATTTGCTGTAGAAGAAACCGGTAGGGGTATCTACGAAGATAAAATCACTAAAAATATTTTTGCAACTGAGTATATCTGGCATTCTATCAAATACCAGAAGACAGTCGGTATCGTTGAAGACAATGAAGAAGAAGACTTTATGATGGTAGCTGAACCCATCGGTATCGTAGCTGGTGTCACTCCTGTAACAAATCCAACCTCAACAACTATGTTTAAAATTTTATCTTGTATCAAAACCAGAAATCCTATTATATTCGGTTTTCATCCCAGTGCTCAACAATGCTCAAAGGCTGCTGCTCAGATTTTATTAGAAGCTGCTGTAAAGGCAGGTGCTCCAAAGAATTGTATTCAATGGATTGAATATCCTTCTGTTGAGGCAACAAATGTATTGATGAATCATCCTGGTGTAGCCTGCATCCTTGCCACCGGTGGTCCTGGTATGGTTAAAGCCGCTTATTCCTCTGGTAAACCAGCTTTAGGTGTTGGTCCTGGTAATGTACCTTGTTTCATTGAAAAAACTGCCGTATTAAAAAGAGCTGTAAATGACCTCGTATTATCTAAATCCTTTGATAATGGTATGATTTGTGCTTCTGAGCAGGCTGCAATTATTGAAGCTCCTGTTTATAAAGAAGTAATTGAATTAATGAAGAAAGCCGGATGCTACTTTGCAACCAAAGAAGAAATCAAAAAACTAGAGCCAGTTGTTATTAATATAGAAAAACTCGCTGTTAACCCTGAAATCGTTGGCCAGTCTCCTGTTAAGATTGCTGCTCTTGCAGGTATAACAATTCCTGCAGATACAAAGATTTTATGCACAGAAATTGATGGAGTAGGTCATGAATATCCACTTTCCATTGAAAAGTTATCCCCTGTCCTTGCAATTATTAAAGCAAAAGATGTGGAAGAAGGTATGGTGCTTTGCGAAAAAATGTTAGCAAACGGCGGTATGGGACACTCTTCCGTACTTCACTCCACTAACCAAACAGTAGTAGAAGAATTCTCTAACCGTATGAAAACCGGTAGAATTATTGTTAACTCTCCTTCCACACATGGTGCAATTGGTGACCTTTACAATACTAACATGCCTTCTTTAACATTAGGCTGCGGTTCCTATGGCGGAAACTCAACAACCCATAATGTATCTGCTGTTGACCTTGTAAATGTCAAACGAGTAGCAAAGAGGAGAAACAATATGCAATGGTTTAAAGTCCCTAGCAAGATTTATTTTGAATCCGGTTCAACGGCATATTTATCTAAAATGCCTAATATATCAAAAGCCTTCATCGTAACTGACCCTGCTATGACCCAGTTAGGATATGTAAATAAGGTATTGTACCAATTAAGAAAAAGAGAAGAATATGTTCATTGTGAAATCTTTGATCAGGTTGAGCCAGATCCATCCTTAGAAACCATCATGAACGGTGTAGACTCCATGAATAAATTTAAACCGGATGTAATCATTGCATTAGGCGGAGGTTCAGCAATCGATGCTGCTAAAGGTATGTGGTTGTTCTATGAAAATCCGGAAGCTGACTTTAAGAATATGTCTTTAAAATTCTTAGATATCAGAAAGAGAACTTATAAATTCCCTGAACTTGGTAAGAAAGCACAATTAGTTGCTATACCTACAACCTCTGGTACAGGTTCAGAAGTAACCTCCTTCGCTGTTATCTCAGATAAGACAGAGAATAAGAAGTATCCATTGGCAGATTATGAATTAACTCCTGATGTTGCAATTATTGATCCTGACTTTGTTATGTCAGTTCCAAAAAAATCAACTGCTTGGACCGGTATGGACGTATTAACTCATGCTATTGAAGCTTACATCTCAATCTTGGCTTCAGACTATACTGATGCGCTAGCAATTCACGCAATAGAAATGGTATTCACTTACCTGAAAAAATCCTATGAATTAGGAGCAAAAGATCCGGTTGCCAGAGAAAAAATGCACAACGCTTCAACAATTGCAGGTATGGCATTTACAAATGCTTTCCTTGGTATAAATCACTCCTTAGCTCATAAATTAGGTGGAGAATATCATGTACCACATGGTTGTGCAAATGCTATCTTATTACCACATGTAATCCGCTATAATGGTGCTTCCTGCCCTACTAAATTTACATCTTGGCCAAAATATGAGAACTACATTGTAGGTGACAAAATTTTTGCTCTTATGAATAAATTAGGATATAAACCAAAGAATAATGAAGATGCAGTTGAGATTTTAGCAACTGAAGTTGAAAAATTAAATGAATATTTAGAAATACCGGCAACTTTAAAGGAATATGGACTTGAAGAAAAAGATTACTTATCTAAAGTTGGTACCTTAGCTGATTTAGCTTTTGGCGATCAGTGTACAACTGCTAACCCTCGCCTTCCTTTAGTAACAGAATTAGAACATTTATATTTACTTGCTTACTATGGAAAAGATAACGTTCCTCAGAAGAAATAAATATATTTTTAATGGATGAAGCGTATACGCTTCATCCATTACTGCACTTACTACTACCCATTATTAATTAGATATAGAATAAACTATTTCTTGATTCCATGTATATTGATGCATTAATCCAACCCACTTTAATTACTGTTTTCATATATTATCCACATTAATGATTTGTTGTAATCCATTTTGTTAACAAAAACATTCTAATATCTCTTTTTATGTGGATAACACTACAATACAAAAGGAGCATTACAAATTTACACTTGTAATGCTCCAAATCTTTATTCCATAAAATTTTTAGTTTTTTTTGCTTCTTCTAATGCTAATTTTTCTTCTTCTGCTAACACTACAAAGGATTCCCCTTTTATAATTTCCTTAATGTATGTATAGCATCCTTCTCTGCTTGAATGCATACTATTTAGAATAAACCCATTATTTTCATCATTCAATAAAGCCAGAGCAAAACTTAACTTTCCACCCATTTCTTTAAAAGCATCATATTTTACAATACCTACTTTTTGATATGTAAGTAGTAAATTTTCTGTAACTTTATCTAATTTTATTTTCAGTCTTTTACTTTCTAGCTTTAAATCTTCTAATTCATTAAACTTTTCAGTGAATTGTGCCTCAAGGCTTTTCCCATCCGCTCCATTCATAAAACTTCTATATTTTTTATTTAATTTGCTATGCTTTACTAGCAAAATAATCACTAAGATAAACAAAAACAGGGAAAAACCAGCTAATCCGATAACTATATAACCTAAATCTAAACCTATGCTATCAATCACATCCATCTAATTCTTTCTCCTTATTTAATTGTTTCAAACAAATCAATGAGCCTTTCCAATTCTTCCATAGAATAATACTCTATTTCTATACGCCCATTATCTTTTGCTTTCTTCTTAACTGTAACTTTTGTTCCCAAAATTCTTTTTATCTTTTCCTCAATATCTTTATAAACAAAAGTATCATCTTTTGTTATGGCTATTTCTTTCTCTGCACTTACTTCACTTTCAGAAAGCACCTTTTTAACAAGCTTTTCAGTCTCTCTAACACTTAGCTTTTCATCAAATACTTTCATAGCTATTAGATATTGTAGTTCCTCATCTTCAATAGATAACAGTGTCCGTGCATGTCCACTGGAAATCATTCCATCTATAAGCATTTGTTGTACTTTAGACTGCAATTTTAACAAACGCATAGAATTGGTGACAGCCACACGGCTTTTTGAAACTCTTTCTGCAACTTCATCTTGTTTTAGATTAAACTCTTTAATAAGATTCTGATAAGCAATTGCCTCTTCTATGGGATTTAAGTCTTCTCTTTGAATATTCTCAATTAAAGCAATCTCCATAATTTCTTGTGGAGAGTAGTCTTTTATAATAACTGGAAGCTTTTTCAAACCTGCAATTTTAGCTGCCCGCCATCTTCTTTCACCAGCAACAATACTGTAGTAATTATCTTTCTTTTGCAGAATTAATGGCTGTATGATACCTACTTGTTTAATGGATTCTGCTAATTCTTGAATAGCATCTTCATCAAAATTTTTTCTTGGCTGCTTTTTATTCGGTTCAATTTTATTTATGTCAATTAATGTTTCACGTGAAACATTATCTGCTTCTTTTTTAAGAGATGCTGACTTAGGCTTATCAATTCTGTCCGGTATCATAGAATCTAAACCTTTACCTAGACCATGTTTTGCTGCTGCCATAATAAATTCCTTTCTTTTAATTATATCAAACTTCTTTTTCAATTACCTCTTCTGCAAGGTCTCGATATCCATCAGCCCCTGCAGATCTAGGGTCATAAATATTAATTGGTAAACCATGGCTTGGTGCTTCAGCCAAACGAACATTTCTTGGAATAATTGACTTGTAAATATTCTGTTTCAAATTAGATTTTACATTTTCTACAACTTGCAAAGAAAGGTTTGTCCTGGCATCAAACATAGTAAAGACTACTCCTTCTATATCCAAGTTAGGGTTCAACCTTTGCTTTATCAAATTAATTGTATGTATTAATTGGCTTAAACCCTCCAATGCATAATACTCACATTGAATGGGAACTAAAACAGTATCTGCTGTGGTCATAGCATTAACTGTTAAGGTATTTAAAGAAGGTGGACAATCTATAATGATAAAATCGTAATTATTTTTTATTTTATCTATCTCTTTTTTTAAAATATATTCTTTCTCATCAATACCAATAAGCTCAATTTCTGCTCCTGCTAGATTTACATTGGAAGGTAACAATGACAAATTCTCAAAGATATCCTGTAATAGACATTCTTCTAAACTACAATTACCAATAAAGAGTTCATAAACAGTATTCACCAGTTCATTTTTATCAACCCCCAGACCACTAGTGGTATTTCCCTGTGGGTCAATATCTATTGTTAATACCTTTTTCCCCTTTTCCGCCAGGCAAGCAGATAAATTTATGGCTGTTGTTGTCTTTCCTACGCCACCCTTCTGATTTGCCACCGCTATAATTCGTCCCATGCTTTTCCCCCTTTTCAGGTTTTATTCTTTAGAATACAATGTGACTATTAGATGTATAATACTATTATTATATATTTTAAATATAGTTATGTTATATTCGCGTCTATCATTATATCATTAATTAAATCATATATCCATAGTTTCCATGAGAAATTATCAAAAGATTGCAGTAAAATAGTACTTTACTTCGTATACTTGTAGTATTTTAGTAATATAATCAGTTATACCATAATTATATTACTATGACGACAATTATGTTTTTGATGATATTATATGAAACACCCTATAATAAATGTTTCACGTGAAACATTTATTATAGGGTAGTAACTATTTATATCTTATTTCATTATTATACATCAATTACAATATGTATTTACTCTATTTTTATATAACTAATAACCTTTATTATAATATGGTATTGATAATTTAGAATGTTTCACGTGAAACAATAAAAGCGTACAAATTACCTTTGCACGCTTCCTTCGATTATAATGTTTATCAATCTAATTCTATTAACTCAATAACTAATATAATTCTACTATATTATTCTTTATTGCATATACAGCAGCTTGTGTACGGTCAGATACACTTATTTTCTTAAATATATTTGATACATGATTTTTCACAGTTTTTTCACTAATAGAAAGATTATAGGCAATTTCTTTATTAAACAATCCCTCTGTTAATAATCTTAAGACTTCCAATTCTCTTTTTGTTAAAATACTATCTTCTGAAAGTATATCTTTTTCTTGATTTTCCAACTTTTCTTTTAATATAGGAACTAATTCTGATTGAATATAATTTTCTCCACTATAAACCGAGAAGATTGCCTTTCGTAACAATTCACTTTCTGAATCTTTTAATACATATCCATCTACACCAATATCTACTGCTTTAACTAAATATTCTATTTCATTATGTATAGTAAGAATTAATATTTTACTTCGGCATTTTCCCTCCTTTAACTTCTCTAATACTTGAAGTCCGTTCATCTGGGGCATATTAATATCCAATAATACTACATCCGGTTTTTTATCTTCAATTATTTGCAAGCAGGATAATCCATCACCGGCTTCCCCTACGATAGTAATATCGCCTTCTAACTCCAGGAGCTGCTTTAATCCTTCCCTAATCATCCTGTGGTCATCAGCAATAACAATCCTTATAGACTCCTTCATTTATATACCCTCCTTGTAATATTCAGCGGGACCTTAACACATATTGTTGTACCCTCATTTTCTTTTGACTTTATATCAAAATCTCCCGCTAGAATTATAATACGTTCCTTCATCATGGATAATCCATGTCCTGAGATAATGTTAGCTTTTACTTCCTTGTATCCATCCATCTTAAAGCCTTTTCCATTATCCTTTATGCTTAATAAAATAGAATCAGTATCGTAACTGATTTCAATAATAATTTTTTTTGACTTTCCATGCTTTATTGCATTATTACAAGCTTCCTGCACTATACGAAACAAAGTGAGATTTATTACCGGTAAAATACTTTTCTCCTCTGAATTCATTTTTAATGCAATGTCAACTTCGTGATTTTTAGTAACATCTCTTATATATCTTTCAATAGTAGCAATTAAACCCAAATCATCTATGGACATAGGCCTTAAACCAAAAATAATATTACGCATATCATTAATGGTTGTTTTAATTGTATTAATCATTGTTTGCAATTCAAGCTTAGCACGGATAGGATCTATATCAATTAACCTGGTACATAATTCTGTCTTATGCATCATATTAGTTAGATTTTGCACGGTAGAATCATGAAGGTCTCTAGCAATTCTTTTTCTTTCATTTTCTTGTGTTTCTAAAACATTTATCCCCATCTCAAAATTAATATTATCGAAAGAATTCGCACAATCTTTTACAGCTTCGGGATCTTCGATAGAGTTACTTTTTAACGTATAAAAACAATTCATAAGATTATCCAGACTGTTTTTTCTATTTATATGAAATAAAAAGCTCTCTTCTGCAATTTTTAATTTAGCTTCAATGTCAAACTTACTTTGTTTAAGTACATGGATACTATCCTCTTTTTCTTTTACCGCACCAGGTATAAATAAATCAGCTGTAGAATTATTCTTTTTTATTTCATCAATATTCTGATTAATCCGACTTAATTCTTCCTCAAAGCTTTTTATACTAACATTAATCTGATCAAGTTCTTTCTGGGTAGCCTCCTCATTTTGTTTTATAAAATTTAGAGCATCACTTAATTGTTCCATAAACCCCATATTGTCATCTTGATGTATCATAATAATGTAACTCTCCCTATTTTTTATCTATATAATATAACAAATTTTGCTTTTTTAAAAGACTAAAATTAAAAATAAAAATGTTTTTTCATAAAAATACTAAAATAGTTAATTATTGTTACACTCTTTATAGACATTTTCCGGCAATAATTTCATTTTTATATATCTTTTTTCGACATAATTAGATATTTCATTAACCATTTTAAACCCAATTTTTTGAAAATACAATACTAAATGTTTAGGAGAATCTAAAATGATTTCTTTTGCTCCTGATGAGAAAGCCTTATTGATAAGTAAACGAATAACAAAATCTCCATATTTTTTATTTCTTTCCTCCTTAATAATCATTATATTATCAAGGTTATACTGTCCGTCTTTAAAATACAGCCTCCCCGTTCCTACCGGTTTCGTATATTTATTCATATCATATACAATGGCATGTACTGCGAACTCATCATCATTATAAGGTATTTCTGCATTACAATATTCCGATTCCTGACTAATTACTTGTTTTCTAATTAAGAATACTTCCGATAAATTATCCCCATAACCTAAAATCTTTCCCTTTATCATTTCTACCACCTTATCTTTTTAAGATTACCCTGCTAGCTTTTATAAACATTGAAAGACTTATTAAATGATTGGCTCTTTACCTGGCTTTCCGGCAGTTCTTGGATAATGCTTCGGTGTAACATTAATCTTTTTTATTACAACAAAAGACCGTTCAATATCAGTTTCCGGTAATTGAAAAACTGCTACTTTTTCTAAATTTCCTCCCAGTACTTTTATAGCTTTTTTCGCTTCATCTACTTCTGCATCTATATTTCCTGCTTTGTAAGGTATAAAATATCCTTCCTTTTTTATATAAGGTATACAATACTCAGCTAATGTTGTTAACTTCGCTACTGCTCTTGAAACACATAGGTCGAAATTCTCTCTATAGTCCTGATTTTTTGCAAAATCCTCTGCCCTTCCATGTACTGCCTTAATACCTTCTAATCCTAGTTCAGCTATAACTTCATCTAAGAAAACTACTCTTTTATTTAAGGAATCCAAGAGTGTAACAGAAAGAGACGGAAATGCAATTTTTAGAGGTATACCGGGAAAACCTGCACCGGTACCCATATCAAGAACTGACTTTTCCTGAGATAAATCATATACCTTTATCAAAGAAAGACTATCTACGAAATGTTTATATACTACTTCTTCATAATCAGTAATTGCTGTTAGATTCATAACCTTATTTTTTTCAATTAGCATCTCATAATATCTATTAAATTGTTTTATTTGCAGCTGGGACAAACTCACACCTACTTTTTCGGCTAATTCACTCAATAAACTTATATTTTCCATATATAACTTTCTCCTCCAATAGTACTATTTTTCTATCCCTAGAGTTATTTTGTCATTGATTATGTTTGATTATTTGGTTAAAGCAATGATTTAAGATTATATTCTATCTTGTTTGATAAATAATCAAGGCAGAAAAGCTCAAACTCCGGCTTTAATCCGTCGAACTATGAGTTTTTCTGCCCGTATTTTGAAAAAGAGAAGCTAACTTAATCACGATTTATTAAACATTTAATTAAAACTTACTATATATAATTAATAGTAAAAAATGTATTACTAATTTTTATTCGTTCTCTTTTGCTGTTCCAGGTATACTAAAAGTACTGATATATCTGCCGGTGAAACACCTGATATTCTGGAAGCCTGTCCTACTGATATAGGTTTGATATCTATTAATTTTTGCTTTGCTTCTTTACGAAGACTGGATACTTTATTATAGTCTAAGTCCTTTGGTATAGCTTTTCCTTCTAACTTTTTAAACTGCTCAACCTGCCTCATTTGACGTTGTATATAGCCATCATATTTGATATTAATGTTAACTTGTTCAATCACGTCTTTGGGTAATGGTCTTCTATCCTTATCAATACTCTCTAGGACTTCATAAGTTAATTCAGGTCTTCTGATTAATTCTCCGATAGTTGTACCGGTTTTTAACTGATTGCTGTTATTCCTCTCCATTAGCTCCTGTACATCCTTAGAGGCTCCAATTAAAGAGCTATTAACTCTGTCTATCTCTTCCTGAATTTCATTTTCTTTCTTTAGCAGGGACTGATATCTCTCTTCCGATATCAACCCAATGTTGTATCCTATTTTTGTCAATCTTATATCTGCATTATCCTGACGCAACAAAAGCCTGTACTCGGCTCTGGAAGTCATCATACGATATGGTTCATGTGTTTCCTTTGTTACAAGGTCATCAATTAAAACCCCTATATACGCCTGTGATCTATCAAGAATTAAAGGTTCTCTTCCCATAAGTTTCATACTTGCATTAATACCTGCAATTAGACCCTGTGCTGCTGCTTCTTCATAACCGGAGCTTCCGTTAAACTGTCCACCACTAAATAACCCTTCTACTACTTTAAATTCAAGAGAGGGTTCTAGTTGCATAGGATTGATGCAATCATATTCAATGGCATAAGCATTGCGTACAATCTTAGCATTTTCAAGTCCTGCAACACTTCGGTACATTTGATATTGAACATCCTCCGGCAAAGAACTTGACATACCACCCACATACATTTCATTGGTGTAATTTCCTTCCGGCTCTATAAAAACCTGATGTCTTTCCTTATCAGCGAATTTTACCACCTTATCTTCAATGGAAGGACAGTACCTAGGTCCCGTTCCTTGAATATTTCCACTATAAAGGGGAGAACGATGAATATTGTTTCGAATAATCTCGTGGGTTCCTTCGTTGGTATAAGTTAGCCAACAAGATATTTGCTCTTTCTTAATATCTTCCGTAGTATTAGTAAATGAGAAAGGCACAACTTCTTCATCGCCAGGTTGTTCCTCCATCTTACTAAAGTCAATGGAGCGTCTATCTATTCTTGCAGGAGTACCTGTTTTAAAACGATACATTTGAATTCCCAACGATTTTAAAGAATCTGTTAAATGAGTTGCTGCCTGCAAGCCATTAGGGCCTGTATAATTACTGACATCTCCATAAATACATCTTGCATTTAGGTATGTTCCTGTACATAATACAACTGCCTTACAAGGATATATAGCATCTGAAAAAGTTTTTATCCCCGCAACCTTGCCATTCTCTGTAAGAATATCCACAACTTCACCTTGTTTTAATGTTAATCCGGGGGTATTTTCAAGAATATGACGCATGGACCTGCTGTAATCCTGCTTATCTGCCTGAGCTCTTAGAGAATGAACTGCTGGCCCTTTTGATATATTTAACATCTTGGACTGTATATAAGTTTTATCTATATTAATACCCATTTCCCCGCCAAGTGCATCTATCTCTTTCACAAGATGCCCTTTAGAAGTACCTCCTATATTAGGATTACAGGGCATTAATGCAATACTATCCATACTAATTGTAATGACTAATGTATTTAAACCTAATCTTGCGCAGGCCAGTGCTGCTTCACAACCGGCATGTCCGGCACCAACCACCACAATATCATAAGCTTCATAAGTATATGACATACTTGCTCCTCTCTGCTTGCTATTTTCCCATACAAAACTCACGGAATATAGTATTTACAAGATCTTCATCCACAGCCTCGCCTATAATTCCACCTAAAGCTTCGTAAGCACTCATTAAATCTATAGAGAAAAAATCTTCAGGCATACCATCTTCAATGCTTTTACTTACCATAGCAAGACTTTTAATACTGTCCCCCAAAGCCTCTTTTTGCCTGATATTTGTTATATATACTTCATCATTAAACGATAATTTTCCGTTAAAAAATTCATTGGTTATCCATTCTTCCAACGCATCCAATCCGGTATTTTCTTTTGCTGATATTTGAATTACCTCTTTGCCGGTTAATTCTTTTATCCTTTCAGGATTTATAATCATCTCTAAATCAGATTTATTTAATAGTACCACTGACTTTTTATCAGCAATCATTTCTATAATTTCTTTATCATTTTCATCCAACTCTAAGGTTGCATCCACTACATAAACAACCAAATCGGCATCCTGTGCAGTATTTCTTGCCTTCATAACACCAATTTTTTCTACTACATCATCTGTATTTCGAATACCTGCAGTATCAATAACATTCAAACTGATATTACCAATCTGAATAGATTCTTCTAAGGTATCTCTGGTGGTACCTGCAATATCTGTTACAATAGCTCTCTCTGTACCGGTCAACGCATTTAATAGAGACGATTTTCCTGCATTGGGCTTCCCAACAATAACTGTCTGAATCCCCTCTTTTAACAATCTCCCGTTATCTGAAGATTTTAGCAGTTTTTTTATAGTAAGGATATTCTCTTGTACATGCTCGTAAAGTTCATCACGAAAATCATCCAAGCTAATATGCTCCGGATCATCGAGTGCCGCTTCAATAAAAGCCAAGTCATGTATTACATTCTCTCTTACTTCTTTAATCTTATTGTAAATATTACCTTTTAACTGATTTATTGAATTTTTGAGAGCATATTCATTCTTAGCATTAATAATGTCACTGACAGCCTCTGCCTGAGACAAGTCCAGTCTTCCATTAAGAAATGCGCGTTTTGTAAACTCACCTGGTTCCGCACTTCTGGCACCATACTTTAAGACAGTCTCTAAGATTTTTTTTGTAACTATGATTCCACCATGACAATCTATTTCAACTACATCTTCTTTTGTATAGCTTTTTGGTCCCTTCATAACTACTACCATTACTTCATCAACCTCAACTTCATTATCAACAATAAATCCGTAATGTATAGTGTGGCTGGGCACCTCAGAAAGCTTCTTACTACCTGTTTTGGGTTTATATATCCTATCTATTATAGGTAAAGCCTCTGTACCGCTGATGCGAATAATACTAATACCGGCGTTACTTACTGCTGTAGCTATAGCAGCAATCGTATCTGAATTCATTTGCTTCTCCAATCTATTCATAAACCATTATGTCAGATTTAGAAAAGAGTGTATCAAAGCAATTTTCTCTTCAATACACCCTTTTTTTTATTCCGTTTCGCTATGCTTCTGACTATAATCTCTGTGCTTATTATAACTATAATCCTTCTGCCCACCATTGTAAGATGTTCTGCCATGATTATTACCTTTATAATCACGATTCATAGCACCTTTTTT
>Ga0160506_100185_pt1 | contig 15116 bp, 11 predicted proteins | sample DID2874_E49MG_FD_108204 | JGI IMG/M metagenome (GOLD analysis project Ga0160506, IMG submission 108204) | Enriched chicken feces microbial communities from UW Madison campus, WI, USA - DID2874_E49 MG | ecosystem: Host-associated > Birds > Digestive system > Large intestine > Fecal | place: USA... | reverse complement strand
ATTTAAATATTATAATTTGACTAAAAAGAACAAAACAGTACACCGGGGTGTGTCTGAAACTCATTGTCATGTAAGGAACGCTGCAAAGTGCAGCCTTCTTCTCAGAACAGGAGTTTTCAGACACACCCTAATTTTCATTCTGCTAAAATAGCACATAAATCGACTTCAAACATATATTTATAGAAAGATAACTATCCATTAATCTATAAAACTTCTCTTGCACCCAAATCTATGGTAGTCAATTGCGAAACTGTTATTTTATATGTCGGAACCAGGGTGAATCACCAAAAACAGGTTACGATTATTGGCAAGTCACCTTTAGTTTGATGATTTTGCCTACTTCCTACCTCTAGATTTATCGTTTCTCAATTGCCTATAACCTATGAAATCATAAGGAGGAATTGCATGAAAATAGCGGTCGATGCAGGTCATGGTTATGATACGCCCGGAAAACGTACACCCCCATTAAAAAAAGATCTGGATATTAATAAAGATGGTATTATTGATGTAAAAAAAGGAGAAAGCCTTAGAGAACATGTTGCCGCAGTAGGAGTAGCCTATTTACTGATACAGGAGTTAAAGCGGTGTGGTTTTAATACCCTTATGGTGGGATTTAATGATAACAATCCAAAAGACGATAAGGATATACCTTTAGCGACCAGGCAGAGAAGTATTGCAAATGCAAAATGTGATTATTCCGTGTGTATACATTTTAACGCCTTTGGAGACGGACGCTCCTTTAATTCAGCAGAAGGTGTAGAAATTTATATCCATGATAAATACGCCAAAGTATCTAACAAATTTGCCAAAGCAGTTCTTAAATATCTGGTAAAGGGAACAAAGCAAAAGAACAGAGGAGTTAGTAAACAAAGTCTTGCCATGTGCAATTGCAACAGTCTGAATGTTAAGGCAGCCATTCTGGTAGAGCTAGCCTTTATGACAAATGAAAGGGAGGCTACTACAATGGTAGGTAATGCCGCATTTTGGAAAGAGGCAGCTCAGGAGATTTGTATGGGTATCTGCAGTTATACCGGAGTAAAATATGTAAAAGAATTTACTGTACCCACAAAGACGATTAATAAAAGAGCGCCAAAAGAAAATATTAAGTGGTTACAGCAAAAATTGAATGCAGTAATGACAGGAGAAAGCTTTATACCATTAAAAGCAGACGGTGTATATGGCAGCAGAACCAGAATAGCAGTTTTAATCTATTGGGAGAAGCTTGGCTGGAACCAGAATGGTAAAAACAATGGATGGAACGCAGGAAAAGGTACTATTGACGCTCTTGTAAAAGGAAGAAAAGTGTGAAGAAGATATCACAATACGGCATCATGATAGGTATTATGAAATAAATAAAAATAATTATATAAGCCCGGTTTTTAATTGCGTAAATGAAATATACTTTTCTTACGTATTTCTTAAGAATTAGGGCTTTTTCCCATTAAGATTCTTTCTCTTTTCACTTAAGATTGTGATTTTAGTCTCAGGAGACAATGTTATACATAGCGAAAAGAGGGAAATTGTGCTATAGTATAAAATAATCCAAAAACAGGAGGTGTTATGATATGGAAAACCAGATGGGAACTTTTATGAAATTTATACACATAGCAGATGTCCATCTTGGTGCAAAACCGGACAGAGGATTTCCCTGGAGCAGTTTGCGGGAAAAGGAGATTTGGGAAAGCTTTGAAGGCATTATAGAGGAATGCAACAAGAAAAATGCAGACCTTTTACTAATTGCAGGGGATTTGTTTCACAAACAACCGTTGCTTAAGGAGTTAAAGGAAGTAAATTATCTATTTCAAAAACTAAGTAGTACACAAGTGGTGTTAATGGCCGGAAACCATGATTATATCGGTGAACATTCAAACTACCGGGAGTTTATATGGGCAGATAACGTGCATATGCTTTTTGATGCATCCATGGATAGCATCTACTTAGAGGATTTGAATACTGAGATTTATGGATTTAGCTATCATACCAGAGATATTTTAGAATATAGATATCATCAGGTAGCTCCCGGATGTGAGGAAAGAATTAATATTATGTTAGCTCACGGAGGGGATGAAAAGAATGTGCCCTTTGATAAAAGAGTCTTACAGGAGAAGGACTTTGATTATATAGCCCTGGGCCATATTCATAAGCCTCAGAAACTGGGAGAGAGAATGGCATATGCAGGCTCATTGGAGCCAATGGATAAAAATGAAGTTGGTGACAGAGGTTATATATACGGAGAAATTAATAAAAAGGATAACCATTCTGATATAACCTTTACTTTTGTTCCTTTTGCAAAACGCCGGTATATAAAACTTGAGATTGCAATAACTCCGGATATGACGGATGGGAGCTTAACGGATGGCTTAAAGAAACAGATTAGGGAGTCGGGAAGTCAGAATATATACTGCTTTCGCCTTACCGGCAATAGGGACAAGGATATAACTTTTTATAAGGAAAAATATTATACTCTGGGAAATATTTTAGAAATTACTGATGAAACCATACCGGACTATGATTTTAATGAACTGTTAAGAGAGAACCGGGACAATCTCATTGGTCTGTACATTGAAAAGATAAAGGAAGAAAACCATCAGGACAGCATAACACAAAAGGCCTTGTACTATGGGATGGAAGCACTTTTAGGAGCGAAAAATTAATTATAGGAGCAGAGTAACTTGAGATTTCAGGAATTACGATTAAATCATTTTGGAAAGTTCCATAATAAAAACTTATCTCTGAAAAATGGTATTAACCTGATATATGGTGAGAATGAGGCAGGGAAATCCACCATACACTCCTTTATAAGGGGTATGCTCTTTGGGATTGAAAAATCAAGAGGCAGAGCCTCAAAGGAGGATTTATACACAAAATACCAGCCATGGGATACACAAGGCTTTGGCGGAAGTATGGATTTTATAGCAGGAGATAAGAAACTTCGTATTATTAGGAACTTTGATAAAAATAATAAAAGTACCAGTATACTGGATTTGGAAACCGGAAGGGAGCTGGCAGCAGGCAGTCAGGAGCTGACAGCGTTATATGAAGGTTTAACAGAGGCGGGCTTTCGTAATACCATTAGTATTGAGCAGTTAAAAGCCCGAACGGATCAGGAATTGGCAGATGAGGTAAGGAATTACATTGCCAATCTTTCACTTACAAAAAGTAACGAAGTGGATGTAACAAAAGCCCTGACATATTTGCAGGCAAAGAGGAAAGAGCTGTTAGCAAAGCTGCCGTCAGAAAAGAAAAGAAAGCTTTTAGAAGAAATTGAACTTGGCCTTCAAGCGGAGGAAAGAATAGCAGAGCTAAAAGAGAAATTAGAACGTGCAGAGCAAGAAGAACAATTGCTTAAAAAGGCATTCGAGGAAGAAGAACAGAAGCTGCTTACAGAGGATTTTAAGAGCCTTGATAGCTATACATCTTATCTGGAACGATTTCCGGCTATTGAAGAAAAGTACAGGATATATCAGGATAAAACAAAACAGAAAAAACTTCTGGAAGAAAGAATACAGCTTTTGTCAGATAGCAGTCATAAGCAAAGGAATATAACCAGCCAGGGGATTCAGGAGGGGATTCATAAGCTGGAAAATATTCAAAAGGATATGACGGAACTGGAAAAGACGAAGGATACGTTACTTTCACAGGAGTTAGAAAGTGTAAAGAGGCGGGCTAAAAAGAAAAAATTCATTCTTTTAACTACTTTTCTGGCAGGATGCCTTGGAGTGGTAGTATCTCTTATTAGTGGAAATGGACTTCTGGCACCTTTGTGGTCGGTAGTGATAGCAGCAGGAATTATCTATAATATACAGGCGTCTGGTAAAGTTAAGGCGCAGCAGGAAAATGCAAGGATTTTAAACGAGGAGTATGAAAATGCTTTGGATAACTTAAAAGCAGAGGGTTTGGATATTTTAAGCCAATATAAGGCGCAAAATTTAATAGCTTTAAGAAACAGGTATGAAGAGGAGTTGCGACGAGAAATGGAGGATGTACATCTGCAAAAGCAGAGGGAGGAGTACAACCGACAAGTTAGTATGTTAAAAGAGGAGCTTAAGCAGCTGGAGGAGGATATTGTCATATATGCAAAAGGTTTTGGCAACCGGCCATTTACAGACACATATGACAGAGGAGGGCTTGAAAAAGAAGCTTTTATTAGCAGTTTAAGGGATTTTGTTGCAAGAGAGAAGAGAAATCTGGTGTATTATAAACAGGAGGGTGCCAGAAGACTTGAGGAGATACGTTTAAAGAAAGAAAAGCTTAGATGGGAACTTAACCAACTTTTGGGAAATGAAGAAAGTTTACTTGAGAATCAAGCACTGAACGAAATATTAGAAAAAGAAGAACAAGAAATAAATGAAGAATTACAGGCGATAAGGTTAGCAATAGAGACTATTAATCGTTTGTCCGTGGATATACACGATAGTTTTGGACAGGAATTAAATTATGTGGCCTCAGGGCTTGCAAAAGAGATAACAAGTGGGAAATACGGTACAATCAAAATAGATGAAAAGCTAAATATCAAAGTAGGGCATGAAGATAATTACTATCTGATTGACCGGTTTAGTTCCGGTACGATGGAACAGATGTATTTTGCGTTACGGATGGCTGTGTCAGATATCATGTATGGAAAAGGTGTCATGCCGGTTTTACTGGATGATTGTTTTGCACTGTATGATGATGTAAGAACAGCTGCTGTCTTAAGGTATTTAGAAGAAAAAAGGGATGGGCAGATTTTATTATTTACCTGTCATCAAAGAGAAAGAGCCATTCTAGAAGAGTATAATATCAGCTACCATTATATTGACTTAAATGAGTTTTCAGACATACCCTAACAGGTGTAGAAAGAAATCGAGGATGTTATGGAACAGAAATCAAATAATACCAGAAAAGGAACTTCAACCAGAAATACTGTAAAGAAACCTTCTAACAGCAGTAACAAGACAGGAAATGGAAAGAAAAAGCCTTCCAAAAAGCGAAGCCGTTTTAAACGGAAACTGCGCTGGTTTTTCCTGCTGTTTAGTTTGTTCTTTTCACTCACAATGCTTGCGGCCTGTCTTATATTCTATGTAAAATATGGGGAAGAGTTTTCAAGCTATCAAAGGCTTGCAAAGCAATTGGTAAGTCAGTCTGATTTAGATACCTTTCGTCAGCAGGAGACCAGTTTGGTGTATGATAAAGATGGTGAACTCATTACTGCTCTGAAAGGGGAAAAGGATGTTTATTATCTGGATTATGATGAGATACCTAAGGCAGCAATGGATGCCATGATTTCCATAGAAGATAAAAAATTTATGAATCATGCGGGTATTGATTTGCTGGCAAATATAAGAGCGGCGGTTGAACTTGTCAAGCACAAAGGGGGTATCACCCAGGGGGCAAGTACCATTACCCAGCAGTTAGCGAGAAATATTTACTTATCCAATGAAGTGAGTTATGAAAGAAAGTTCAAAGAAATCTTTATTTCAGTAGAGCTTGAGAAAAAATATAACAAATATCAGATACTTGAATTTTACTTAAATAATATTTATTTTGCCAACGGTTTTTATGGCATACAGGCCGCCAGTAAGGGGTATTTCAATAAGGATGTTAATGAACTGAGTTTATCCCAAATAGCATTTTTGTGTGCAATACCAAATAATCCAACCATATATGACCCTTTTGACTATCCGGAGAATACCAGTAAGAGAAGAGACCGTATTCTGCTCCAAATGTATGAGGATGGTAAGATTGCAAAAAATGAATACCAGGCAGCAGTTAGTGAAAAGATGAAAGTTGTACAGAAGAAAATGACTTCTAATAACTATGTAGAAACCTATGTGTTCTATTCCGCTGCCAGAGCGTTAATGGCTCAGCAAGGCTTTGAATTTAAGAATCAATTTGATAGTGAAGAGGATCGTAAGGCTTATGAAGAAGCCTATACAGAAGCCTATAACCAGTGTCATAAGTCCTTGTATTATGAAGGGTATCGTATTTATACCTCCATTGACTTAAAGAAGCAGTCTGAGCTTCAACAGGCAGTGGATGATAATTTAAAGAGCTATGAGGAAAAAACCAAAGAAGGTATCTATACCCTGCAGGGTGCAGCTGTATCTATTGAAAATGAAACCGGTAGAGTTGCGGCAATTGTAGGCGGAAGGTATCAAAAAACCAGCGGTTATACCTTAAACCGTGGATACCAAAGCTACCGCCAGCCGGGAAGTGCCATAAAGCCCTTGATTGTTTATGCACCTGCTTTTGAAAAAGGTTATTATCCGGATAATATTGTTGTGGATGAGAAATTTGAAGGCGGCCCATCTAATTCCAATAATAAATATTCTGGAAAAATAACTATAAGAAAGGCAGTAGAAGACTCGAAGAATACCATAGCTTGGAAGATGTTTGAAGAACTGACACCAAAAACAGGTTTATCCTATCTGCTTAATATGGGCTTTAACCGAATTAATAAAAACGACTACTATCCCGCTGCTTCTCTGGGTGGATTTACTTATGGAACCAGTCCATTGGAAATGACAGCGGCTTATGCAGCGTTAGAGAATGATGGAATATACAGAGAGCCAACCTGCATTATTACCATTAAGGATTCAGAAGGCAATACCATCGTAAGTGACAGCATCTCTAAAAAGCGTATCTATGATACAAATGCAGCCAGAATGATGACAGATGTCTTACAGAGTGTAATGAAGAATGGTACCGGAAAAGGGCTCGGAGTTTCAAATATGCCAAGTGCCGGTAAGACCGGAACTACCAATGATAAAAAGGATGGTTGGTTTGTAGGTTATACACCTTACTATACCACCGGAGTATGGGTAGGCTATGACATACCAAAAGCTATGTCACAGCTTTCGGGAGCCACTTTCCCGGGAAGCATATGGAAGCAGTACATGAATGCGATTCATAGTGATTTGGACAGAGTAGAATTTAAGACCTATGAAGATACCAGACCACCGGAAGTAACAGAAGCACCGGAAGAAGAGATAACGGAGGCGCCAACGCCTACCCCAACAGATGTGCCGGAGATAACCGAACCACCAGAGGAGATAACGAATGCACCGGAAGAGCCTGGAGAGGATACCATAGAAGATCCGGATGACTGGGAGGAATGGCCGGAGGATGAAGAAGAGGAAGAACCTGAAATTCCTACGGAAAGTCCAGAGCAGGATGATTCTGGCGCAGAAGCTGGAACGGAGGAAGGAAGCGATTCTGATGATTTTCAAGACCCTGAATTTACACCACCGCCGGCGCCCTGATGGAAATCGCACAAACCATAGATATTCCAAAATAATATTTCTTCAAAATTTCTTCTAAAATTAATATTGACTCTCCTGTTACATGAGGGTTTATAGTCTTTGTAAGGCCTTAGAAATAATACGTATACGACTAAAGGAAGATAGCTATGTTCAAAATAGGAGACTTTGCAAAACTTAATAAAGTAACCATAAGCACTTTAAGACATTATGATGCTGCTGATTTATTAAAGCCGGTGAGAATTGATGACTTTACCGGCTATCGATACTATTCCGCTAATCAGATGCCGAGGTTAAATCGTATCCTGGCATTGAAGGATATGGGCTTTTCTCTGGAGGAGATACGCTGTACCCTGGAAAAAAGAATGTCTGACATATCTTTTTTACTGGAGGTTAAGGAGAAAGAAGTAGAGGGAAAAATCAAGGAAGAGCGGGCAAGGCTGACTAAGCTTAGAGTGTTTATGGATTACTGTAAACAGGAGGATGTTAATATGGAATATGATATCATCATAAAGAAGGTTGAGCCGTTAAAGGTAGCCGGAGTAAGGGACTTTATACCAAATTATTCAGAACAGGGACATTTATGGGAAGAACTGGCAGGATATATCGGCAAAAGCAATGCTAAGATAGTACCACCTTGCATGGTAATATATTATAATGTTCCTGAGGGCGAAGAACGGGTAGATTGTGAAGTAATTGAACCGGTTCAGGGGCTCATTGAAAGCAATGATAGAATTAAGATAAAAACTCTTGCCGGAGAAGAACAGATGGCATGTGTGGTTCATATGGGTTCTTATGGTAAATTACACCTGGCTTATACTGCCGTTTTAAAATGGATAGAGGAGAATGAATATTCTATTACGGGGCCTCATAGAGAGCTTTATTTAATGGGAGAATGGGATTGCAAAAATGAAGAAGACTATGTTACGGAAGTGCAATTTCCTGTGTCAAAATAGGTAGCATAATAGAAAAGCCCCGGTTCATATTGTCCGGGGCTTTCTGTAACTTTAAAGTAAGGGGTTCTTACTTTTTATATTTATTTAAAATGTTCTGAATACGTTCTGTAGGACTTAATAATTTACTAATGGAGGAGTCGTGGTTTAAGGTATCTATCAATAAGGCAACATATTTACTCATATCCACGTTAATATAGTAAGGTCTTGCTAATAATTCTTCTGTCTGATATACCAGGTTAGTAGTCAGCACTCTATCGATTAATCCTTGCTCGTAGGCTTCGTCAAACTTTTCTAAACCGTTTGTAAACAGACCAAAGGTAGAAGCGACAAAGATTCTGCCGGCTTTGCGTCTCTTTAATTCTTTTGCTACGTCAATCATGCTTTCCCCGGAGGAAATCATGTCATCAATGATAAGCATATCTTTGCCTTCGATATCGCTTCCTAAGAATTCATGAGCAACGATTGGATTACGTCCGTTAACGATAGTAGTGTAATCACGACGTTTATAGAACATACCAAGGTCAACTCCCATTACGTTAGCAAAGTATACAGCCCTGTTCATGCCGCCTTCATCCGGGCTGATTACCATCATATGCTCTGCATCGATGTTAAGGTCAGGTACATTGTTGATTAAAGCTTTAATAAACTGATAAGTAGGCTGAACTGTCTCAAAGCTTTTTAAAGGAATTGCATTCTGTACCCTTGGGTCGTGGGCATCAAAGGTTAAGATGCTTTCTACACCCATATTAGTTAATTCCTGAAGTGCAAGAGCACAGTCAAGAGATTCTCTGGTGCTTCGTCTATGTTGTCTGCTTTCGTATAAGAAAGGCATTATTACTGTAATTCTGCGGGCTTTACCTCCTACAGCAGCAATAATTCTTTTTAAATCCTGATAATGGTCATCGGGAGACATATGGTTTGTTTGTCCACAAACACTGTAAGTTAAACTGTAGTTACAAACGTCCAAAAGAAGATAAAGGTCAGAACCTCTGACAGATTCCCTGATTACGCCTTTTGCTTCTCCGGTACCAAATCTGGGACAGCAGGCATCGATGAGATAGGAATCACGCTGATAGCCGGAAAAAGCTATCGTTGAGGTATGTTCGCTTTCTCTTTCCTTTCGCCATTCCACAATGTAGTCATTTACTTTCTGACCCATAGCTTTACTGCTTTCTAAAGCAATAATTCCTAAAGTTCCCACGGGAATCGTTTCTAACATATTTTCTTGCTGCGGCATTCTTATTGACCTCCAATGAAATTTAAAAGCACTTAGAGAACCTATATATTCACATCCAAAAAATTCCTAAAAGCACTTATTGTTATATGTTTCGTAAAATGTCCATTAACGTTATACCATTAACCAGAAAGTTAGTCAAGGCTAAATGTAAAGAATGGCACATTTATGTCCTACGGGAAGTATTTCCTGTTAAAATAGTTTTTTTAGTCGAATATCCTCACCAACAATTTTTAACAGGGAATAGTTGCTTGCAATTCTTGAAAAAACACGCTCACTGTATATGGTATTAATGTTATCCAAAGACAGGTTCGTGGAGATTATGGTTGATTTTCTTCTTAAAAATCGTTCATTGATACATAGATATAATTGTACATTTACAAAAGAGTTATTTAGCTCAGTTCCTAAATCGTCTATGATAAGCAGATCACAATCAAGGATATAATCGAACTGATTCCGAAACTCATAAGACTCGTCCCCTTTAGCAAATTTATTTTTTTCCAGTATATCAAATAACTGGAAAGCCGTCAGATATATTACAGTAAAGGCACGGTCTAACAGTTCTTTGGCAACACAGTTTGCTAAAAAGGTTTTGCCGACGCCAGTATTACCATACAGTAGAAGGTTGTTGTACTCATTTCCGAAGTTATCAATAAAATTTCTGCATACCTCAACTACCATCTTAATATTAACTCTGGGAGACATACGAACACTGGGTTCAATATAATCACCGGAATAGTAGTCTAAAGAGAAGGTGTTAAAATTCTCTCTTACGATGGCAGTTTTTATATTTGACTGAGAATAAACAATATCCACAATTGCCTGTTTAAAGCAATGACATTTTTCATTTTCAATATAGCCGGTGTCTTTACAGTCCGGGCAGTGGAACTTAAGCTGTAGGAAATCCGCAGGAAATCCGTGTTGTTCTAACAATGCCTTTCTTCTTGCTTCGGCTTGCTCTGTCAGTTTCTTAAGCCTTGGCATAGGTTTGCCGTCACCCATTAAAAGCAGCTTGGCACTGCTTACGGCACAGGTAACCACTTCATCATCAATTTCCTTTAATTCCGGGATGGCAGCATATGCTTGTGCAATACGAGTGTCTTGATTGTGCTTGTTCGTAAGCTGTTTTGTATCATATTCCCGCAAAATCTTATTATATTGATAATTTTTTAAGGGCATAGTAATCTCCATTCTTCCAAAATTCTGCGAAAGACTATTTTAATGTTTATGTAACAGCCGTTGTTCCATGGAGGAATAATCCTCTTCGGTATAAGTGCGCTGCGGAAAGGCATTGAAGCGGTTATTCGTCGGTTTTGGCTGGGGAGCAGTCTTAGCTTGGCTGGCTCTTGCAGCAGATAGTTTTTGATGTTCTGCATCCAAAGGTGCAATGTGCGATAATTCCTTAACACCTTTTTTATTCCAGTTTTCAAGGATTTTATCTGCATATTTAAAGTCCGGCTTCTGTGTCTGCAAAATAGTTCGGTTGCAGGCTTCTACTATGATGTCTATAGTGAAACCGAATTTATTCATCCACTTACTAATCAGCTGCTTTTCTATTTGTCCGGGTGCCCGGTTTAATCCAAAGGCTTTATTAATAGCATTATAATTGCTGTTATACTGGGTTGTAGCGGCTTCTGCCTTCTCTACTGTATCAATTCCCTCCTCCGCCCAGGATAAGGCAACAGCTTCTATGTAGGAAGGATTCTTTTTATTCTTAGAGACACAATATTCATACAGGTACATGATAAGCTCTGCTGAAAAGCCAAGGCTTTCATAGAGATATAAAATTAATTGCAGGTCCATGGGTTTTATAAGTCGTTCTAGATAGATTTCAATAATGTTTAACAACCATTTTACTTCATCAGCTTCCGTAAGCTGTTTTATTTGGGCTTCGGAATAAGTAGGCTTTTCAAACATTCTATGTGGAATGGAAGGGACTATGGCTGCTGCAGATTCAGCCTCAGTGTCTTCTTCTTCAGAAACGGCTGGAACAACCTCAGGCATAACTGCTGCGGACTCAACTGTACTATTATGTGCTGTACTATAGATATTATTTATGGTAATGGAATCAATATCGTTTTTGGTATTCTTGGTAAGGGTTACCAGGTTTTCTTTCTCCCAATAGCTAAGAGCACGAATGATGTCTTTTTCTGTTTCATCCAGCCGGTCTGCTATGTTAGAAATGGTTATCTCGATATCAGCGAAGCTGTTCATGCACCGAAGTAGATACAGATATACTTTTACATACGTGCCGTTTGCCGAAGGCATGTAATTGTCAATAAATATATTGGGTATCAAGGTGGTATCCGGAACACTATTGGAACTTACTCTAATCGTACTCATATTTACATCACACTCCATTTATTTTCCTTATGTCACGGTCATTATAACACAGGTAACCAAGGTTTTAAATAGCTGAAATTTCGTGAAAGAGTCTTTTAAAAGCCTGTGTGGATTTTGTGGATAATGTGGATAAACCTGTGTATCGTTATTGGGAAAAAATGTATTAAAGTGAAAAAATCAATAATAATCAGTATCTGAGAACTAGTAAGGCTTTTGTGTGGGTAAATAATTATGTGAACAAAAAAATCCACAACCTTATCACAGAGTAATTGTTGATAAGATTGTGGATAATGTGGATAACTATTCACCTAAGAGTGATTCTCCAATGGTTACAACGTCTCCGGCGCCCATAGTTATCAACAAGTCGCCGTTAGTACAATTTTCTAATAAAAAATTTTCAATTTCATCAAAACTCTCAAGATAGTATGCATCCTTACCAATTTTGAGCAGTTCGGCTTGTAAATCTTTAGAAGAAATATCACCTGGGTTAATTTCTCTGGCAGCATAAATATCTGCAAGTACAACTTTGTCTGCAAGGGATAAAGCCTTGGCGAATTCCGTTAAGAATGCTTTTGTACGAGTATAGGTATGAGGCTGGAAAACACACCAGGTAGTTTTATGCGGGTAATTTTTTGCAGCAGTTAAAGTTGCGGTTACCTCTGTAGGGTGGTGAGCATAATCATCAATAACAGTTACACCGCCTATGGTACCCTTATATTGAAAGCGGCGCTCGGTACCGGTGAATAAAACAAGTGCATCCTTTATGGTTTCCAAAGGAATATTAAGGCTTCTTGCTAAAGCAATGGCAGGCAGGGAGTTTGAAATGTTATGGATGCCGATTACCTTTAAGTCAATGTGAATTAAAAAGCTGCCATTTTCGTATAAGTCATAGTGACCGTGGCCGAATTCATCATAGGTTATATTGGCCGCATGGTAGTGAGTGGCAGCACCTGGTACTAAAGGTGTATTTTCATCTGTACTATAGGAAATAAATGGACATGGGAGTTCTTTTGTCAGGTAAGAAAGATTCTCAATCTCACCATTTACAATCAAAAGACCATTCTCCGGCAGACGGTCTGCAAATTGGCGAAAGGAATGATAGATGTCATCAATATCCTTAAAAAAGTCCAGATGTTCTGCTTCAACATTCAATATAATACTTCTGGTGGGATTGAATTTAAGAAAGCTATTGGTATATTCGCAAGCCTCTGTAATAAAATGCTCTGATTTTCCGATGCGGATATTACCGCCTATGTTGTCTAAAATTCCACCAAGAGAAATGGTAGGGTCAAGCCCTGCTTCCATCAATATCAGAGATATCATAGATGTAGTAGTTGTTTTGCCATGAGTACCCGATACAGCAATGGCATCCTTAAAGTTCAGCATTACCTGACCAAGCAGTTCTGCCCGGTCCATTATAGGGATACCTTTTAAAAGCACTTCCTGGTACTCAGGGTTACTTTCCTTTACTGCGGTTGTGTAAACAACAAGTTCCATGTCCGTTGTAATATTAGCTGCCCGCTGTCCCAAAAAGACTTTAATTCCCAAGGCTTCCAGATGGTCAGTGATTTTACTCTTATGAGCATCAGAACCGGTGACCTGAAAACCCATCGTATGTAAAAGTTCAGCCAGGCCACTCATACTGATGCCGCCTATGCCTATAAAATGTACCTTCATTGGATTTTTAAAATTAATATGATACATAGTTTTGACACTTCCTATCTTCATGATTATTTTTTACGGTTTATATAAATAGTTCAATTATTAGTATCGCTATCTATAAGCTATTATAATCATTTCATATGAAAATACAATTAAATTTTGCATACCTCCATGATATGATACTTTTTTTCGAATGAAACTTGGTTCATAAGAACTTTTTAAAGAGTTTCTCCCTGGGAAGGTAAAAGAAGGAGAAAAGAGGCATAGTTTTGAGAGATTAAGAAGGCTGGTTTAGCAGACAGCTTGTCGCATGGAAAAAAATGTGTATATATATTCAGCTGAAAGGTCGAATTATGTAGTACTAATGAACTATTATTCGACAATGCTAAAGTTGCGGTGGCAAAACTGTTGAAATTTACAGTATATTACATTTTTATTAAAATACTACCTGTTTTGTCGAATGAATGTATATATATACGAATTAATTAATAAAAATAACAAATAATTGATTCTAAAATGCGAAAATTTTAGTAATTATTTTAAAAAAATTAATACAACTCCATAAAATACCATCATAAATTAGATATAATGCTAAATTTATATTATTTTTTATCAAAATATTTGTAAAAATTATTCACATTTTTGTAAAAGAATGTTATAATGATGTCAAACGAAACGACAAGAGGTGATTGCGTGATAAAAATGAATAAATCTGCGAAAATTTTAGCAGAGCGAAAAGACCGTGAGCTGAAGTTATTGCCGAAAAGTTTGGATAAGCCGGTCAATAATACTTTATTTTTTGAAGCCGTGATACCTTATGGGTAATCCGGTCGAACTACATATGAGGTAATCTGATTTTTATAATAATAAGAACCTGACTGCAGGTGTTAAAAGAAGTATGAAATGGGAGCTACAGTAGGATTTAAAGCAAGTTACAAAGGGGAATATAAATCCACTTTGACACTATAACAAATCACATATTTTAAAGGGGGATATACTCAATGCAGATTACAGATGTTCGCGTACGTAAAGTAAGTAAAGAAGGAAAAATGAAGGCAGTGGTATCTATAACTATGGATAATGAATTCGTAGTTCATGACATTAAGGTTATTGAAGGTGAAAAAGGGTTGTTTATCGCAATGCCCAGCAGAAAAGCAGGAGATGGTGAATACCGGGATATTGCACATCCTATCAATTCAGAAACCAGAGATAAGATCCAGAAAATCGTTCTGGAAAGCTATGAAATAGCAGCTGAAGAATATGAAGAGAAGATAGAAGCTTAATATTTCAGCCTTATAAGGAACGAAAAGAAGTCCCGGAAACCGGAAGCATTATGGTTAAAAGTTTTAAAAACTTTTAAAGTATTGCAGAAAGGTTTCCGGGACATTTTTAAGTCTTACTTGTCTGCTTGGTAAGGGTTTCGTCAATAAAGATTGCGTTAGTATATACGCCTAAGGTATAATAAAATCAAATCAACATAAATTGTAATGAACTTGGCGGATGAATTTGTAAGCTGGAATACATAGTTGAATTTACATAGAGTATCAAAGTTTGAGGAGAGGAGATGGTATATGAGAAAGGTTTTTAAGTCTTTATTTTGGGTATGTCTGTTGGGATTATTTTTATATACCATTAATGAAAGATATAATATTACCAATTATCTCATGAAAGCAGTAAGTCTTT